>ERZ795053.107-NODE-107-length-97191-cov-9.724942_pt1 | contig 97191 bp, 70 predicted proteins | sample MGYA00375137_ERZ795053 | MGnify/ENA primary metagenome ERZ795053 (study PRJEB30182, sample SAMN05720284) | activated sludge metagenome | isolation source: Anaerobic digester | place: Hong Kong | collected 2014-12-17 ...
CGCGAGGGTGGCCGTACCGTCGGCGCCGGCGTCGTCGCTAAAATCATTGAGTGAGTTTCGCAGGGCGGGAACGAGCGTTGCGTCTCATCCCCTGCCCTGCCTTGTTAGCCACAGGCCAGTAGCTCAATTGGCAGAGCAGCGGTCTCCAAAACCGCAGGTTGGGGGTTCGATTCCCTCCTGGCCTGCCATCTTCTTAATGGCATTCCTAAAATTCGCGCTCGACCGAATCGGCGAGCGCGAATTTGTCTAGGGTGTTTAAAGCCGAAATCCGCATGAATTCGACCAAGCCTGAAACGCAAATTGCCAACCGCGCCGATGCCTTCAAGCTGATGGGTGCTGGTGCCATTCTCTTGGTGGCGCTGGTGGCATACTACGCTTTCGCAGCTCATTCGTCCTCACCATGGGCACGAGTGGTCGGCGTTATCGGGTTGCTGCTCGCTGCGGGCATGGCAGCGATTGTGGCTTTAAAAACTGAGCTGGGCGCGGAAACCCTGGAATTCATTCGAGGCTCGCGCTCCGAATTGCGCAAAGTGGTCTGGCCCACCCGCGCCGAAACCACCCAGACCACCTTGATCGTCCTTGCCATGGTAGTGGTGATGGGCCTATTGCTGTGGCTGTTGGACGTGCTGCTGCTCTGGTTGGTTCGGCTACTGACCGGCTAAAGGGATAGCGGCGAACATGGCAATGCGATGGTATGTGGTACAGGCTTACTCCGGCTTTGAGCAGCACGTCAAGCGCTCGCTGCTGGAGCGAATCGTTCGTGAGGGGCTTAAGGATCGCTTTGGCCAAGTCCTCGTGCCTACCGAAGAAGTCGTGGAAATGCGTGACGGCCAGAAGCGCAAAAGCGATCGCAAGTTCTTTCCGGGCTACGTGCTGGTGCAGATGGAAATGGATAGCGATACCTGGCACATGGTCCGCAGCGTTCCCAAGGTGCTGGGCTTTATTGGGGGCACCAGCGACAAGCCGGCACCGATTTCCGAAAAGGAAGCACAGACGATCCTACAGCGAGTTCAGGAAGGTGTCGACCGACCCAAACCCAAGGTACTTTACGAGCCCGGCGAGATAGTGCGCGTCACCGATGGGCCGTTTAACGATTTCGAGGGTGTGGTCGAGGAAGTCAATTATGAAAAGAGTCGATTGCGGGTTGGGGTCATGATCTTCGGCCGCACAACTCCAGTGGAACTGGAATTCGGTCAAGTCGAAAAGGTTTCGCGCTAACCGGCAACCATCGTCGGTCATCTTGTTCGCTACCCAACCGGGGTAGCTTATTCGGGGAGCCGCGAGGCGCTCGCACCCGATAGGAGCCAAAATGGCAAAGAAAGTTACGGCATACGTCAAGCTACAGGTCGCGGCCGCCAAGGCCAATCCTAGTCCCCCCGTCGGACCCGCATTGGGCCAGCACGGGGTAAACATCATGGAATTTTGCAAGACCTTCAACGCTCAGACCCAGCACCTGGAACCCGGCTTGCCAATTCCGGTGGTGATCACGGTTTACAGCGACCGCAGCTTCACCTTTATTATGAAAACGCCGCCGGCCTCGGTGCTGCTGCGGAAGGCACTGGGAATCGACAAAGGCAGCCCCACTCCGAACACCAAAAAAGTGGGCACCGTCACGCGTACCCAGCTGGAAGAAGTCGCCAAGACCAAGATGCCCGACCTGACCGCCGCCGATCTGGACGCCGCGGTTCGAACCATCGCCGGCAGCGCCCGTTCGATGGGCCTCGACGTGCAAGAGGTGTAATCATGGCCAAGCTTTCCAAGCGCCTTCAGGCAATTCGTGCCAAGTTGACTCCCGGTAAATCCTATTTAGCCGGCGAAGCGTTCGAACTGCTCAGAGATCTGTCCGGGGTCAAGTTCCGGGAATCGGTGGACGTGGCTGTCAACCTGGGCGTCGATCCCCGCAAATCCGATCAGGTTGTGCGCAGCGCTACGGTGTTGCCCCACGGCACCGGCAAAACTGTGCGCGTCGCAGTATTCGCCCAGGGTGCCAACGCCGACACGGCCCGAGCCGCGGGTGCCGATATAGTCGGTTTCGAGGATCTCGCCGAATCGATCAAGGCGGGCAACATTGACTTTGACGTGGTGATCGCGTCCCCCGATGCGATGCGATTGGTCGGTCAGCTCGGCAAGATTCTCGGGCCCCGTGGTCTGATGCCCAACCCTAAGGTCGGCACCGTGACCCCTGACGTGGCAGGCGCGATCCGTAACGCCAAGGCTGGACAGGTCCGCTATCGTACCGATAAGGCTGGCATCATCCACTGCACCATCGGCAAGGTCGATTTTGCGCCAAATCAGTTGCAAGAGAATTTGCAGGCGCTGTTGCATGATCTGCAGAAGATCAAGCCTGCAACCTCCAAGGGTATCTACATTCGCCGGGTCACCGTATCTACCACCATGGGTCCAGGCTTGACTGTGGATCACGCTACGCTGTCCTTTTAAATCCGACTGTCCCCAACCATCCAAGATGGGGACCAACACGAACTTTGGGCCGGCCGGAATTTCCGGCCAGCGTCAAAGACCGCGGGCGCATTCGCTTAATCGCTCTCGGCCACAACCGAGTCGGCCCGCGCAGACGGTCAGGCCCTTCCGGACAATTTCCTGGTAAGGCCACCGTTCCCGTTCTCCAATCGTGGAGAAAACACCGCGAGGTAAGTCAATGAGTCTCAATCTGGCAGAAAAACAGGCTGTGGTGGCCGAAGTCGCCAAAGTGGCTGCCAGTGCGCACTCCGTGATCGCCGCTGAGTACCGTGGTTTGAGCGTGACTCAAATCACCAACCTGCGCGTCAAAGCGCGGGAAACCGGCGTCTATTTGCGCGTCGTCAAGAACACCCTAGCGCGGCGTGCCGTGCAGGGAACTGAGTTCGAATGCCTGCAACCCCGTCTGGTAGGACCGCTGATTCTGGCGTTCTCCCAGGAGGATCCAGGCGCGGCGGCGCGGTTGTTCAAGGAATTTCTCAAGGAAAAGGCCAACGAGAAACTGGTCGTCAAAGCCTTGGCGGTCGGTGGACAGGCATTTCCAGCCAGCGAGCTGGATCGTCTGGCCAGCCTGCCGACCCGGGATCAGGCAATCAGCCTGCTCATGGCCTGCATGAAGGCGCCGCTCGATAAATTCGCGCGGACCCTCAACGAAATTCCCGGCAAATTGGTGCGCACCGTCGAAGCCATCCGGCAGCAAAAAGAAGCTGCCTGACCGCTTCAGCAACAAACAGCCCGAATCGATTGAAATTGCAAGCGTTTATCCAGGAGTAAATCCGTAATGGCCGTTTCGAAAGAAGATATTTTGGACACCATCGCCGGCATGACGGTGATGGAAATTGTGGATCTGATTGCCGCGATGGAAGCGAAGTTCGGCGTCAGCGCTGCCGCCGCCGTGGCCGCCGCGCCGGCTGCTGCCGCCGTGGCCGCCGCGCCGGTCGAGGAAAAAACCGAGTTCGATGTCGTGATGACCAGCTTCGGCGAGAAGAAGGTCGAAGTGATCAAGGTGGTACGCGCACTGACCGGTCTGGGCTTGAAGGAAGCCAAGGACGCAGTGGAAGGCGTACCCTCCACGATCAAGGAAGGCATTCCCAAGGCCGAGGCCGAGGACATCAAGAAAAAATTGGAAGACGCTGGCGCCAAAGTCGAGATCAAGTAAGCGTCACCGACCGGTTCGTTTGAGAGCTTTCGTTGCACGGCATTTTCTGGCTTGGACGGACCAAATCTGGGAACGGCTGGTGGCCCAAGGCCGCCGGCCTGTTTCCGTTTGAATCCGGCGGGGAAAACCGAGGTTCCGGCTTGCAGGAGAGCGTGCCGGGATCGGCGATGGAATCGGGCGGCTTCCGCCCTTGGCTGGCACTCCCGTGAGAGGAATCCCGATGGCCTATACGTTTACTGAAAAAAGACGCATTCGTAAAGATTTCGGCAGGCGGCCCAGCATCCTTGAGGTGCCCTACCTGCTGGCGATTCAGTTGGATTCGTATCGCGAGTTTCTACAAGCTGAAGTACCGCCGGGAGATCGCCGGGAGATTGGGCTGCACGCCGCTTTCAAGTCCGTGTTTCCCATCGTCAGCTATTCGGGCAGCGCACGGCTGGAATATGTCAGTTACCGGCTGGGAGAGCCAGTGTTCGACGTTCGCGAATGCCAGTTGCGCGGTTTGACCTACGCCGCACCGCTGCGGGTACGACTGCGGTTGGTGCTGATGGACAAGGATGCCGAAGCCGGCACCCATAAGATCAAGGATATCAAGGAAAACGAAGTCTACATGGGCGAGTTGCCGCTGATGACCGATAATGGCACCTTCGTCATTAACGGCACCGAACGAGTCATCGTCTCTCAGTTGCACCGTTCTCCTGGCGTATTTTTCGATCACGACAAGGGCAAGACCCATTCTTCCGGCAAGCTGCTGTTCTCGGCCCGTATCATCCCCTATCGCGGCTCCTGGCTGGATTTCGAATTTGACGCCAAGGACATCGTGTACGCGCGCATCGACCGCCGCCGCAAGCTGCCGGTCACCATTCTGCTGCGGGCGCTATTCGATGAGCCCAACCCGAACGATCCCGATGCTCGTTCGGTCAACGAACGGGTTATCGAAATATTCTTCGAAACCAATACTATCCGGGTCGATGGTGAAAACCTTACCCTGGATTTGGTTCCTGAGCGCCTGCAAGGCGAAACCGCCGGTTTCGACATTTTTATCGGCGACCAAGAACTACTGAAAGCCGGCCAGCGGGTCAAAACCAAACACGTTCGGGAATTGATCAAAGCCGGCGTGCAAAGCTTGCGAGTTCCTAGCGAATATCTGATCGGAAAAATCCTGGCCCGCGATCTGCGCGATCCGCAAACCGGCGAACTGCTTGCCCAAGCCAATGACGAGCTGACCTTGGAAAAGCTGGAGAAAATCCAAGCCGCCGGCATTACCGAATTCCCGACGCTTTACATCAACGATGTCAATCGCGGCCCTTATCTGGCCAACACCCTGCGTGCGGACCCCACCCGCAGCCAATGGGAAGCCCAAGTCGAAATCTACCGGATGATGCGACCCGGTGAGCCACCAACCAAGGATGCCGCCCAACGCCTGCTGCACGATCTATTCTTTTCGGCGGAGCGATACGATCTATCCGATGTCGGTCGGATGAAGTTCGATAGCCGGGTTGGCCATCGCCGGACGCCCATTCCCGGCGTGCCGGTCAAGGATCACGCCCCCGGCGTACTGTCAATGGAAGACATACTGGCCGTGCTCAAGGTATTGATCGACATCCGCAATGGCAATGGCGTGGTGGATGACATCGACCATCTCGGCAACCGTCGGATCCGTTGTGTCGGTGAAATGACCGAGAACGTGTTCCGCATCGGACTGGTCCGAGTCGAGCGCGCGGTCAAGGAGCGGCTGAGCTTGGCCGAATCCGAGGGGCTGACCCCCCAGGATCTGATCAATGCCAAACCCGTGGCCGCCGCTATCAAGGAATTCTTTGGTTCCTCGCAGCTGTCGCAGTTCATGGATCAGAACAATCCCCTGTCGGAAGTGACCCACAAACGCCGGGTCTCGGCGCTGGGGCCCGGCGGTCTGACCCGGGAACGGGCTGGCTTCGAGGTGCGTGACGTGCACGCTACCCATTATGGCCGGGTTTGTCCGATCGAAACCCCGGAAGGTCCGAACATTGGCCTGATCAATTCACTGGCGGTCTACGCCCGGACCAACCAATACGGCTTCCTGGAAACCCCCTATCGGCGGGTGAATAACGGCCAAGTCACCGATGCGATCGATTATCTTTCCGCCATCGAGGAAGGCCAATACGTCATCGCCCAGGCAAACGCCGCATTGGATGCCGAGAACCATTTGATCGACGACATGGTGTCCTGCCGTTACCAGAACGAATTCCTGCTGGCGACCCCGGACCGAATCCAATACATGGATGTCTCGCCCAAGCAGATCGTTTCGGTAGCCGCCGCCCTGATCCCATTTTTGGAGCACGATGACGCTAACCGCGCGCTGATGGGCTCCAATATGCAACGCCAAGCCGTGCCAACCCTGCGCTCCGAGAAACCCCTGGTCGGCACCGGCATGGAGCGGATCGTGGCCCGCGATTCCGGCGTCTGCGTGATTGCCAAGCGAGGTGGCACGGTAGATTCGGTCGATGCCGGCCGCATCGTGGTCCGGGTCTATGACGCGGAAACTGAAGCCAGCGAGCCGGGCGTGGATATTTATAACCTGACCAAGTACACCCGCTCCAACCAGAACACCTGTATCAACCAGCGCCCCCTGGTCCAGGTCGGTGACGCGGTGGCACGGGGGGACGTGCTGGCCGATGGACCTTCCACCGACATGGGTGAACTGGCTCTGGGTCAAAACCTGTTGGTTGCCTTCATGCCTTGGAACGGCTACAACTTCGAAGACTCAATCCTGATTTCGGAGCGGGTGGTGCAGGCGGACCGATTCACCACCATCCACATCGAGGAACTGTCCTGCGTCGCCCGCGACACCAAGCTGGGACCGGAAGAGATCACCGCCGACATCCCCAACGTCGGCGAAAACGCGCTCGCCCGGCTGGATGAGGCCGGCATCGTCTACATCGGTGCCGAGGTCAAGGCAGGCGACATCCTGGTCGGCAAAGTCACGCCCAAGGGTGAAACCCAGCTGACTCCGGAGGAAAAACTGCTGCGGGCGATCTTCGGCGAGAAAGCCTCGGACGTGAAGGACACTTCGTTGCGGGTACCCTCCGGCATGGATGGTACCGTCATCGATGTACGGGTATTCACCCGCGACGGCGTCGAGAAGGATTCGCGAGCCCGCCAGATCGAAGAAATGGAGCTGAAGCGCATCCGCAAGGATTTGAACGATCAGTTACGCATTCTCGAAGACGATCTATATCAGCGCATGGAACGGATGCTAGTAGGAAATCTGGCCGAAGGGGGGCCAAACGGTCTGCGTGGCAACGTAGCGGTCGGCATCGACTATCTCAACCACCTGCCGCGTGACCGCTGGTTCGAAATTCGGATGCAGGCCGAGGAACTCAACGATCAGCTCGAAAAAATCGCCCGGCAACTCGATCAGCAGCGCAAGGCATTCGACAAGAAGTTCGACGAGAAACGCCGCAAGCTGATGCAGGGTGATGATCTGGCCCCCGGCGTACTCAAGATGGTCAAGGTTTACCTGGCGGTCAAGCGCCGTATCCAACCGGGCGACAAGATGGCCGGCCGCCACGGCAATAAGGGCGTGGTATCGATGATCGTACCGCAGGAAGACATGCCCTATTTGGAAGACGGCACGCCGGTCGACATCGTACTGAATCCGCTCGGCGTCCCATCGCGAATGAACGTCGGCCAGGTATTGGAAACCCACTTGGGTTGGGCTGCCAAGGGACTCGGCCTCAAACTGGGCCGGCTGCTGGATGCACAAGCGCAAGTCGCGGAACTGCGGCCGTTGCTGGACCGGATTTACAACGGTGTCGGCGAACAAAACGTCGATTTCAGCCAGTTTGGCGACAACGAGCTGTTGACGCTATCTCGCAACCTTCGCGATGGCGTACCGATCGCAACCCCTGTTTTTGACGGCGCTTCCGAGGAAGAACTGAGAGAGCTGCTGCGGTTGGCGGAATTGCCGGAAAACGGCCAGACCACGCTCTTCGATGGTCGTACCGGCGAGGCGTTCGATCGGCCGGTGACGGTCGGCTACATGTACATGCTCAAGTTAAACCATTTGGTGGACGACAAGATGCACGCCCGTTCCACCGGTCCGTACAGCCTGGTCACGCAACAACCGTTGGGCGGCAAAGCGCAATTCGGCGGGCAGCGCTTCGGTGAGATGGAGGTATGGGCACTGGAAGCTTACGGCGCCTCTTACACCTTGCAGGAAATGCTGACGGTCAAGTCGGACGACGTCAACGGCCGCACCAAGGTTTACAAAAATATCGTGGACGGCAACCACCGCATGGAAGCCGGCATGCCCGAATCGTTCAACGTCTTGGTTAAGGAAATCCGCTCGCTGGGCATCAATATGGAACTGGAAAACGATGCGCTGCCGCCGACGCGCACCGAGTGAGGCCGACGCGCCCGCCCTTCACGGCGGGCAGGTACCGCAATCCCGTGGGTGAGAAACGATGAAAGACCTGCTGAATCCTTTCAAGACGTTCGACGAGATCGAAGATTTCGACGCGATCCGCATCGGGCTGGCCTCGCCGGAGATGATCCGCTCCTGGAGTCGCGGCGAAGTCAAGAAGCCCGAAACCATTAATTATCGGACCTTCAAACCGGAACGCGATGGCCTGTTCTGCGCCAAAATTTTCGGCCCCACCAAGGACTACGAATGTCTGTGCGGCAAGTATAAGCGGCTCAAGCACCGGGGCGTCGTGTGCGAAAAGTGCGGCGTGGAGGTAACGCTGGCCAAGGTGCGGCGCGAACGGATGGGCCATATTGAACTGGCCTCGCCAGTGGCGCACATCTGGTTCCTGAAATCGCTGCCGTCTCGCATCGGCCTGCTGCTGGACATGACCCTGCGCGACATCGAGCGCGTGTTATATTTTGAATCCTTCGTCGTCATCGACGCCGGCATGACCCCCCTGGAAAAGGGTCAACTGTTGACTGACGAAACCTATCTCGACTCGGTCGAGCAGTACGGCGACGAATTCGACGCCCGGATGGGCGCCGAGGCAATCCGTGAGCTACTGCGCGGTCTGGATCTGATGCAACTGGTCGGCAAATTGCGTCAGGAAATTCTGGAGTGCAGTTCCGAAACCAAGCTCAAACGGCTGTCGAAGCGGCTGAAGTTGGTGGAATCCTTCCTGAACTCCGGCAATAAACCGGAATGGATGGTACTGACCGTGCTGCCAGTGCTGCCGCCCGACCTGCGACCACTGGTCCCGCTCGACGGCGGCCGTTTCGCCACCTCCGACCTGAATGACCTCTACCGGCGAGTGATCAATCGCAACAACCGGCTCAAGCGGCTGCTGGAGCTGAGCGCCCCAGACATCATCGTCCGTAACGAAAAACGGATGCTGCAAGAGGCGGTGGATTCGCTGCTGGACAACGGCCGGCGTGGGCGAGCTATCACGGGCACCAACAAACGACCGCTGAAATCCCTGGCCGACATGATCAAGGGCAAACAAGGTCGGTTTCGTCAGAATTTGCTCGGCAAGCGCGTCGATTATTCTGGCCGCTCCGTGATCGTGGTCGGCCCGACCTTGCGCCTGCACCAGTGCGGCTTGCCTAAGAAAATGGCGCTGGAATTATTCAAGCCGTTCATTTTTAGCAAGCTCCAATATCGGAACCTGTCGACCACCATCAAGGCCGCCAAGAAGATGGTCGAACGCGAGGAACCGGCGGTTTGGGACATTCTGGAGGAAGTCATCCGCGAGCATCCGGTGATGCTCAATCGCGCTCCGACCCTGCATCGACTCGGTATCCAGGCATTCGAGCCGGTACTCATCGAGGGCAAGGCGATCCAATTGCACCCGCTGGTCTGCACTGCCTTCAACGCTGATTTCGACGGCGACCAGATGGCCGTGCACGTTCCCCTGTCGATTGAAGCCCAGCTAGAAGCCCGCGCCCTGATGATGTCCACCAACAACATCCTCAGCCCCGCCAACGGCGAACCGATTATCGTACCCTCGCAGGATGTGGTACTCGGTCTGTACTACCTGACGCGGGAACGGATCAACGCCCGGGGCGAGGGGATGGTGTTTGCCGACGTCCGGGAAGTCCATCGCGCCTACGAGAACCGCCTGGTGGAGCTGCACGCCCGGGTTGAGGTCCGTTTGCCGTCGGAGAAAATCGACCCCACGCAAAGCGCTGGCGGGCTAACACGTGTCAAGACCACCGTCGGTCGGGTGCTGCTATCGGAGATTCTACCCGAGAGTTTGCCGTTCGCCATCGTCAACCAGGTATTGACCAAGAAAGCGGTCTCCCGCCTGATCAACGAGTGCTATCGATGGCTCGGCTTGAAAAAAACCGTGATCTTTGCCGATCAATTGATGTACACCGGCTTCTATTACGCGACCCGCTCGGGATCTTCCATTGGTTTCGAGGATTTCAAGATTCCCACTGAAAAAACGGCCTTGCTGGAAAAGGCTGAGCAGGAAGTCAAGGAAATCGATTCGCAGTACACCTCTGGTCTAGTGACCAAGGGCGAACGCTACAACAAGGTGGTGGATATCTGGTCGCGTACCAACGATCAAGTTGCCAGTGCCATGATGCGGAATTTGGGCAAGGAGAAGCTCCACGATCGTCAGGGCCAGATGGTGGAGCAGAACTCGTTCAATTCGGTGTTCATGATGGCCGACTCTGGCGCGCGAGGTTCGGCGGCTCAGATTCGCCAATTGGCCGGAATGCGCGGTCTGATGGCCAAACCGGATGGCTCGATCATCGAAACCCCGATCAAGGCTAACTTCCGCGAAGGGCTCAGCGTGCTGGAATACTTCATCTCCACGCATGGCGCCCGCAAGGGGTTGGCCGACACCGCGCTGAAGACCGCCAACTCCGGTTATCTGACCCGGCGACTCGTGGACGTGGCCCAGGATTTAGTGGTCACCGAACCCGATTGCGGCACTCACGAAGGCGTTTGGATGACCCCGGTGGTCGAGGAAGGCGACGTTAAGGAGTCGCTGCGCGACCGGGTTCTCGGCCGAACAGTGGCGCGGGACGTGTTTCAGCCCGGTAGCGACGAGGTCACTATTGCAGCGGGCACGCTGCTCGATGAAAAATGGGTGGCAAAACTGGATGAGATGGGCATCGACAGCATCATGGTGCGTTCCACCATTACCTGCCACACCCGCTACGGCGTCTGCTCCGCCTGCTACGGCCGCGATTTAGCCCGTGGCCATCGGGTCAACATCGGCGAATCGGTCGGCGTGATCGCGGCGCAGTCCATCGGCGAACCCGGTACCCAGCTGACCATGCGTACCTTCCATATTGGCGGCGCGGCTTCCCGAACCACGGTGGCTAGCAATGTCCAGACCAAGTCCAAGGGCCTGTTACGGTTACATAAGATGAAGGTTGTCCAGCGCCGGGACGGCCATCTGGTGGCCGTCTCACGTTCGGGCGAAATCACCTTGGTGGACGAACAGGGCCGCGAGCGGGAACGCTACAAAGTTCCTTACGGCGCTGAACTGTCGGTAGATGATGGCAGCCCCGTCGAGGCGGGCCAAATCATCGCTCGCTGGGATCCTTACACCCACCCGATCATCACTGAAGTGGCCGGCTTCGTGCGCTTCGCCGAATTCGAGGAAGGCATTACCGTACAACGGCACACCGACGAAATGACCGGCATCTCCAGTCTGGTGGTCATGGATCCCAAGCAGCGCGGCGCGCTGGGCAAGGACAAACGACCAATGGTCCGTCTGGTGGACGAATACAGCAATGATGTGTTCATTCCCGGCACCAGTACGCTTGCGCAGTATCCGCTACCCGCCGGCGCCATCATCAATTTGGCCGATCACGCCGAGGTGGCGGTAGGCGATGTCATCGCCCGCATTCCGCAGGAATCGTCCAAGACCCGTGATATCACCGGCGGTCTGCCGCGCGTCGCGGACTTGTTCGAAGCCCGTAAACCTAAGGAACCGGCGATCTTGGCCGAAAAATCGGGGATTATCGAGTTCGGCAAGGAAACCAAGGGCAAGCAACGGCTGGTAATCCGCGATAAGAGCGGCGAGATCCTCTACGAGGAACTGATTCCAAAATGGCGCCATGTCGGCGTGTTCGACGGTGAACACGTCGAGCAGGGCGAAATGATCGCCGACGGCGAACCTAATCCGCACGATATCCTGCGCTTGCTCGGCGTGGAGGAGCTAGCCGCCTACCTGACCAAGGAAATTCAGGACGTGTACCGGGTACAAGGCGTGAAGATCAACGACAAGCACATCGAAGTCATCGTTCGCCAGATGTTGCGCAAGGTCGAGATCCTCGATCCAGGCGAAACCAGCTTCATCAAGGGCGAGCAAGTCGAGCGGACCCGGGTACTGGAGGAAAACGACCGTGCCGTAACCGAGGATCGCGCTCCTGCCCGCTGGCAACCGATGTTGCTCGGCATTACCAAGGCCTCGCTGGCGACCGAATCGTTTATCTCGGCCGCGTCGTTCCAGGAAACCACACGGGTGCTGACCGAGGCAGCGGTGCGTGGCCTGCGCGACGATCTGCGCGGTTTGAAGGAAAATGTCATCGTCGGTCGGTTAATTCCGGCCGGTACCGGGCTCGCCTATCATTTGCAACGGCGGCAAAACTGGGTCCCCAGCCGACCGACCGTGGGCAGTGGCCACGTCTTCGAGAGCAGCGAATCCGAAGTCAAGGCAATAACGGAGGATAAGCGTGAGGACAGTGAAGCGGACTCCAAGGACATGACCGCGTAGGCCCGGCATCGCAGGTTCGCGAAAGGCGGGGCGCGGGGCGTACCCGCCTTTCTTTTTAAGGCCTTATCCTGATCGAATTCACATGCCTATTCGCTTCCCATGACCGCCCTGCTGGAAGCCCAGCATCTAGTCAAGCACTTTCGCGGCGTCAAGGCCGTGGATGGCCTTGACCTCTCGATCCCCATCGGTTGCTGCTTCGGCCTGCTTGGACCAAACGGCGCGGGCAAAACTACCACGGTCGAAATACTGGAAGGCATTCAAGACCCCACCAGCGGGACAATTCGCTATCGCGGCGAACCGTTGGGCCCGCGCTTTCGCCAGGATATCGGCATCATGTTCCAATCCACTGCACTGCAAGACTTTATCACCGGACGCGAGAACTTGCGGATGTTTGGCAGTTTCTACCGACGCACTCTGCCGCTCGCCACGTTGATCACCGACTGTGCGCTGGGTGAATTTCTCGATCGTGATACCCGTAAATTATCTGGCGGTCAGCGGCAGCGGCTCTTGCTCGCCATTGCGTTGATCAACGATCCGGAGTTGCTGTTTCTGGACGAACCAACCACCGGTCTTGATCCTCAGGCCCGTCGTAACTTCTGGGAGTTGGTGCATCGAATCAAAGCGCGCGGTAAAACCTTGCTGCTGACCACCCATTACATGGAAGAGGCTTACCATCTTTGCGATCAGATCGCCATCATGGATCACGGCCGAATCATTGCCCAAGGCACGCCCCGCGAACTATTGGCGGCACACTTCGACGATGTGGTGCTGCAACTGCCCCGCGCGGATTTTCCAAATCCCCCGCTGCCACCCTGGCTCACCGTCATGCAAGACCAGGATAATGTAGAAATCCTAACTCGCGACGCCAACGCGGCGATCAAGGAACTACTGGCCCATGATGTTTCCCTGGCGCGGCTGCAAATCCGCCCACGAAGCTTGGAGGATCTGTTTTTGGAGCTAACCGGGCGGGAGTTGCGGGCATGAGTTTCAAGCGTTTCTGGGCGTTGTTTCTCTGCCGCAACCTGGAATTCCTGCGCGACCGCTCTTCACTGACCTGGAACTTGCTGTTTCCGATATCGTTGATCGCTGGCTTCGCCTTCGCCTTTTCCGGTCCAGGGCTGGATCTGTACAAAGTTGGCGTGCTGGGTGACCCCAGCGGCTGGAGCGGTAGCGAATTTTTTCATACCCGCTATATCCAGTTTATTCCCGTCACCGACCTGTCCACCACGTTGACCAAGGTCGAGCGGCACCAGCTCGACATGCTGCTCGATCCGGCCGGCCAGCGCTATTGGATCAACGACGAGGCGCCAAAAGGCTACGTGCTGGAGCGGGTGCTACGTGGAACCGATACCGCCTCCGTTTTCAGCAAGCAAACCGTGAGCGGTCGTCCGATCCGTTATGTGGACTGGGTTATGCCCGGCGTGCTGGCCATGAACATGATGTTCAGCTGCTTGTTCGGGATCGGTTACGTCATCGTGCGCTACCGAAAAAACGGAATGCTCAAGCGATTGAAAGCCACTCCACTGCGACCGCTGGAATTTTTATCGGCGCAGATTGTGTCGCGATTGTGGCTGATCCTGGCCTCGACGGTGCTGGTATTCGCCGGTACCGATTGGGTGATCGGGTTTCCGATGTTCGGCTCTTATCTCAACCTGTTCATCGTGTTCGCCGTGGGCGCGGTCAGTCTGATCAGTCTCGGCTTGCTGGTGGCGGCCCGGACCACCAGCGAGGAACTGGCCGCCGGCCTGCTCAACGTGATCAGTTGGCCGATGACATTTTTATCGGGTGTCTGGTTTTCGCTGGAAGGCGTGCATCCATTCTTGCAAAAGGCCGCGCAACTGGCGCCGCTGACCCACATCATCGATGCCGCGCGGGCAATCATGCTCGATGGCGCCGGCCTGACGGAGATCTCCGGCCACCTGCTGGTGTTGGCAGCAATGAGCGCGGCGGCACTGGCCGTCGGTAGTTGGCTGTTTCGATGGGAATAGGGATCGAACACCTTGACTCCGGCCAATCGAACCCTCCCCTGTCATCAGCGGTCATAGTTTCCGGTCACCATCGCCCGGAGTCGCTTCATGTTAAGGTTGCAACGCAAAATCCAGATGCCACATCCAGATCATGCCCTGCCGGGACGGTCTCTGCCGTTGCCGATTTCGAATCGGCATTACGTCAATGACCACCCCCTGTGCCCCCCCTTCCCTGCCGGGATGGAACGCGCGGTGTTGGGTTTAGGCTGTTTTTGGGGAGCGGAACGAAAATTCTGGACCCAACCGGGGGTGTATACCACGGCGGTCGGCTACGCGGGGGGCTTCACGCCCAACCCGACCTACGAGGAAGTTTGCAGCGGATTGACTGGCCACGCGGAGGTTGTGCTGGTCATGTTCGACCCCATGATCATCGCTTACGAGCGATTGCTGGAGGCATTCTGGGAATCGCACGATCCGACCCAGGGGATGCGCCAAGGCAATGATATCGGTACGCAATATCGCTCCGCGATCTACATCGACGATGATAAACAACGGAGCACTGCCCTGGCCAGCCGTGCACTGTATCAACAAGCGCTGATAACCGCGGGCCACGGGTCGATCACCACCGAAATCGCTGATGCGCCACCGTTCTACTATGCCGAGGACTATCACCAGCAATATCTCGCCAAAAACCCTGGCGGCTACTGCGGCCTGGGCGGCACGGGGGTACGCTGTCCAGCTGGACTAGCACTGAGTACCAGCAGCTAGCGACATTCCCCCAACGAGGAACAGGCGCTCGATCGGCGTTCCGACCTCACACATCCAGGACGACTATCCCGTTATCGCTAGCGTCGGTCGCGGCCACGCTTTCAAAATGGATTGCACTACGGTAGCCAAGGGAATGGCGAAAAACACGCCCCAAAATCCCCACAGGCCACCGAATACCAGCACCGCCACGATGATGGCGATTGGGTGTAGGTCCACCACCTCTGAAAACAGCAGCGGCACCAGCACGTTGCCATCTAGTCCCTGAATGATCAAATAGACGCCCAGCAACCACAGGAATTCCGAACTCCAACCCCATTGAAAAAAAGCCACCAACGCGACCGGCACCGTCACCACCACCGCACCAATATAGGGCACAATCACTGAAAGTCCGACCATCAAAGCCAATAGCATGGCGAACTGAAGCCCCATGTAGGCGAAAGCGATGTAGGTCGCTAGCCAGACCACCAAAATTTCCAAAAACTTACCGCGCACGTAGTTGCCCATTTGGCGGTCCACCTCGCGCCAGACCTGCTGCGCCAGCGTGTGGTCACGCGGCAGAAAGCCGTGGAGCCAATCCAGAATAAGCTCCTTATCCTTCAAGAAAAAAAAGACCAGCAGCGGCACGAGCACCAGATAGACGATCACGGTGATCACCCCCATGCCGGCCGCCAGCGACCAAGTCAGGGCATTCTGCCCCCAGGTGGCGATTTCCGCCTTAACGGCGTTGATCATCCCCAACACTTGGGCTTCGCTGATAAATTCGGGGTATAAGGCCGGCAAACTAAGCAACAGATTCTGGCCCTGGACGATCATGTTCGGAAACTGTTGCACCAATTGGGTCAACTGCCGTGAGACGAGCGGCAACAAACCGAACAGCAGAAATAAGACAAAGGCGAGAAACAGCACGAATACCAGGATGGTCCCCAACAACCGAGGCACGCGCAGGCCAAATCCCAAAAACTGAACGACACCTTCCAATAGGTAAGCAATGACGATACTCGCCAGCACGGGTGCCAGATCGCGCCCCATGAACAAAACCACACTGGTACCGAGCGTCAGGACGACCGTCAGGATGACCGCTTGAGGGTCCTCGAAAAATCGCTTAAACCAGTCACTGATGATCTTCATGCCGTTCCTTATCGTGAGTTTCCGTCCGAATGTCGAACGATCTTAGCAATAAAGCCCCCAGTAGTCCCAACTGGCCGCCGACGGGTATCCGAACCATCATCACCCGCTGCGGTCAATGGTGGTTCGGGCAATTTACCAAACGCGGTGCTGAACTCGGAATCGACTGGGTCGGGCAGCCTTGCAACATCCGAGCACAATCCCAGTCCCAGCCCCACGGATAGGCCCAGTCCTTGGGATTCCGAAAAGTTCTTTATAACTTCAAAACCGGTTTAATCACTCGATCAATATTTATTTTGGTGCATCGCACTTAAATGGTGCGCACAAGGATGTAAACTTGGCTTACAGTTCGCTAAATTTAGTAACGGATCGCCGGTCTAATAGATTGTTCATCTATCGTTCAGGTAACTGAAAATATAAGCAACCAATTGATTAAATGGTTTTTTACTATAAAAATTCCAACATTTTGGCGTGTTCCCGCCCGCCGTGAAACGAGACTGCATTCAGATTACGTTCCACCGATATTGGTCCATTAATTGCTGTATCAAGATTAGAAACGCTCGCAGAACAGCAAACCGCTCCCGATCACCGCCAGATGTTCACATGGGAACCCGGCGATAATCGAGCCAAAATCGACGTTAGGCCTGCTTGGTTCCGACCGACCGACGGACCGATCACGATTTGCCCGGTATTGACGTGACAGGCTTAAACCGGAAACCCCCGTGTTTCCTATAGAGAGGTATAACGATGACGCTTTTCAACCGCTATCTGTCGCGCTACGAAGAGAGCCGCGAGGAAACCATTTCGCTTCAAGCTTACCTAGACCTTTGCAAGCGGGATTCTAGCACCTATGCCAGCGCTGCCGAGCGGCTGTTGATGGCTATCGGCGAACCCGAGATGGTGGACACCCGCAATGATCCGCGGCTGTCGCGCATCTTCCAGAACAAGGTGCTCAAAATCTATCCCGCCTTCGAGGAATTCTACGGGATGGAAGATCCCATCGAGCAGATCGTGTCCTACCTCAAGCACGCTGCTCAAGGCTTGGAAGAGAAGAAACAAATCTTGTATCTGCTCGGCCCGGTGGGCGGCGGAAAATCGTCGTTGGCTGAACGGCTCAAGCAGTTGATGGAAAGAGTATCGTTCTACGCCATCGAAGGCTCCCCGGTGTTCGAATCTCCCTTGGGGCTGTTCAACCCCGAGGAGGACGGTCAGATCCTCGAAGACGATTACGGTATCCCACGCCGTTATCTGCGGCACATCATGTCACCGTGGGCGGCCAAGCGGCTGCGCGAGTACAACGGCGACATCACCAAGTTCCGCGTGGTCAAGCTACGGCCGTCGGTGCTGCACCAGATCGCCGTCGCCAAGACCGAGCCGGGCGATGAGAACAACCAGGATATCTCCTCGCTGGTGGGTAAGGTGGATATCCGCAAGCTGGAACATTTCGCTCAGAACGATCCGGATGCCTACAGTTTTTCCGGTGCTCTGTGCCGCGCCAACCGCGGCCTGATGGAATTCGTCGAAATGTTCAAAGCACCGATCAAGGTGCTGCATCCGTTGCTGACCGCCACTCAGGAAGGCAACTACAACAGCACCGAAGGGCTGTCGGCCATCCCGTTCGAGGGTATCATCCTGGCCCACTCCAACGAGTCGGAATGGCAATCGTTCAGAAACAACAAGAATAACGAAGCGTTCCTTGATCGGGTCTACATCGTCAAGGTGCCCTACTGCTTGCGGGTATCGGACGAGGTCAAGATCTATCAGAAACTGCTCACTCACAGCTCGCTGTCGGCTTCGCCCTGCGCGCCCAGCACGCTGGAAATGCTAGCGCAGTTCTCGGTGCTGACCCGGATCAAGGAGCCGGAAAACTCCAGTATTTTCTCTAAGATGCGGATCTACGACGGCGAAAATCTCAAGGATACCGACCCCAAGGCCAAGTCGATCCAGGAATATCGGGATTACGCCGGGGTGGACGAAGGCATGACCGGCATTTCCACTCGATTTGCCTTCAAGATTCTATCGCAGGTGTTCAACTTCGATCACGCCGAGGTTGCCGCTAATCCCGTGCATCTGCTCTATGTGCTAGAACGGCAGATCGAGCGCGAGCAATTCGCGGCGGAAGTCGAGGAGAAATATCTGTCTTATCTGAAGGGCTTCCTGGCGCCGCGCTATGCCGAGTTCATCGGCAAGGAATTGCAGCAGGCTTATTTGGAATCGTACTCGGAATACGGCCAGAATATCTTCGACCGTTATGTGATCTACGCCGATTTCTGGATTCAGGACCAGGAATACCGTGATCCCGATACGGGTGAGTCGTTCGACCGGGCGGCGCTGAACACGGAACTGGAGAAAATCGAGAAACCGGCCGGCATCAGTAACCCCAAGGACTTCCGCAACGAGATCGTCAATTTCGTGCTGCGGGCGCGGGCCAACAATGCTGGCAAGAACCCGGCCTGGACCAGCTATGAAAAGCTGCGGGCGGTGATCGAAAAGAAGATGTTCTCGACCACCGAGGACTTGCTGCCGGTCATCAGCTTCAACGCCAAGGCCAGCGGCGAGGAACAGAAGAAACACGCGCAGTTTGTGGATCGGATGGTCGCCAAGGGCTACACACCTAAGCAGGTGCGATTACTGTCCGACTGGTATCTGCGGGTCCGCAAGGCATCCTGATCGAGGGCATCGCGCATGGCCACGCTTATCGACCGGCGATTGGACGGCAAGAACAAAAGCACCGTCAACCGCCAGCGCTTCATCCGGCGCTTTAAAAATCAGATCAAGAAGGCCGTGACCGAGGCCATGAACGGCCGCAGCATCACCGATATCGACAACGGCGAGAAAATCAACATTCCCACCCGTGATCTATCCGAACCGGTGTTCGGCCATGGGTCGGGTGGGCGGCGCGAAGCCATCCATCCCGGCAATAAGGAATTCACCAAAGGTGACCGGGTAGCCCGACCGCAGGGCGGTGGCAGTGGTGGCGGCTCCGGCAGCGGGCAGGCCAGCGACAGCGGCGAGGGCGAGGATGAATTCGTCTTTGAACTGTCGCGCGAGGAATTTCTGGAACTGTTTTTCGAGGATCTGGAGCTGCCCAACCTGGTCCGCACCCAACTGGCCAAGGCATCTGAGTTTAAGTCAGTGCGAGCCGGTTTCACCAGTGCTGGCAATCCGTCCAACATCGATGTGGTGCGCTCGTTGAAAGGCGCTTTGGCGCGGCGGATGGCGCTCGCCGCGCCCTACACCCGCCGCTTACGCGAAGCAGAAGCAGAATTGCAGCGGCTGCTGGACGAACCGCCGGTAGACGAAGCTTACGCTCAGGCATTAATCGCGGAAATCGACCACCTGCGGGCGCGAGCGCGGGCGGTGCCGTTTATCGATACCTTCGACCTGCGTTACGTCAATCGTGTCTTACAGCCACAACCGACCACCCAGGCCGTGATGTTCTGCATCATGGACGTGTCCGGTTCCATGGATCGAGCGCGCAAGGATCTCGCCAAGCGGTTCTTTACTCTGCTTTACCTGTTCCTAAAGCGCAACTACGAGAAGATCGAGGTGGTGTTCATTCGCCACCACACCGTCGCCAAGGAAGTGGACGAACAGGAGTTCTTCTATTCGCGGGAAACTGGCGGCACCGTGGTGTCGAGTGCCTTGAACCTGATGGGCGACATCGTGGCCGATCGTTATCCGCTGTCGAGCTGGAATATCTATGCCGCGCAAGCCTCGGACGGCGACAACTGGCACCACGACTCGCCCGCCTGCAAGGACATCCTGCTCAAGCGGATCATGCCCTACGTGCGCTATTACGCCTACATCGAAATCACCCCGGACCGTCATCAAAGTTTGTGGGAAGCTTACGAAGAGGTGAAGGACTCGCACCCTAACTTCGCCATGCGGCAGATTGACGGTCCGGCCGACATTTATCCGGTCTTCCGGGAATTGTTCAAGAGGCGTGTGTCATGAACTCGACGCGACTGATTTCCGACTCCTCCGAATGGACGTTCCCGATGCTGGAACGCTACAACGAGGTCATCGGCCACATCGCCGCCAATGAGTTTGGTCTGGACACCTACCCAAACCAGATCGAGATCATCACCGCCGAACAGATGATGGACGCCTATTCCTCGGTGGGAATGCCGCTGGGCTACAAGCACTGGTCTTACGGTAAACAATTCGTGTTGACCGAGAAGAATTACCGGCGTGGTCAGATGGGACTGGCTTACGAAATCGTCATCAATTCCGACCCCTGCATCGCCTACCTCATGGAGGAGAACACTGCCATGATGCAGGCGCTGGTCATCGCCCATGCCGCCTACGGCCACAACTCCTTTTTCAAGGGCAACTACCTGTTCCGCACCTGGACCAGCGCCGATGCCATCATCGACTACCTGCTGTTCGCCCGCAATTACGTGGCCGAGTGCGAGGAACATTACGGCGAAGAAAACGTCGAGTTGTTCCTCGATTCCTGCCACGCGTTAATGAACTACGGCGTGGATCGCTACAAACACCCGGCACCGCTGTCGCTGGGTGAGGAGAAACAGCGTCAGCGGGAGCGGGAAGCCTATTTGCAGTTGCAACTAAACGATTTGTGGCGAACCATTCCGGTGAAGCCGACTGAAGCGACGGTGATCGAGCCGCGTTTTCCCGCCGAGCCACAGGAAAACCTGCTGTATTTCATCGAGAAGAACGCGCCGCTGCTGGAACCGTGGCAGCGCGAGATCGTGCGGATCGTGCGCAAGATCGGCCAGTATTTTTATCCGCAGCGCCAAACCCAGGTGATGAACGAAGGCTGGGCGACGTTCTGGCACTACACCTTGATGAACCGACTGTACGACGAGGGCTATGTCAACGACGGATTCATGATCGAGTTCCTGCAATCGCATACCAGCGTTGTCCAGCAACTGCCGTTCGATCATCCCTACTATCACGGCATCAATCCCTACGCGCTGGGCTTTGCCATGATGAGCGACATCAAGCGCATGTGCCAAGAGCCGACCGATGAGGATCGTTACTGGTTTCCAGACATCGCCGGCCAAGATTGGATCAAGACCCTGGATTTTGCGATGCGTAACTTCAAGGACGAAAGCTTTATCGCCCAATATCTATCGCCCAAGGTGATGCGGGATTTCAAGCTGTTTGCGGTGCTGGACGACGACACCCAAGAGGAGTTGGAAATCACCGCCATCCACGACGACGTCGGCTACCGGCGGTTGCGGCTGGCACTGTCCGACCAGTACAACCTCGGCAGCCGCGAGCCGAACATTCAAGTGTGGAACGTGGCCTATCGCAAGGATCGCTCGTTGACGCTGCGCCACACCCGCTACAACCGTCGGCCGCTGCACGACAGTTTTCAGGAAGTCCTGAAACACCTCCATCGATTGTGGGGCTTCACGGTGCGACTGGAAGCAGTGGACGAGGACGGTAAGGTGGAACTGGTCGGAGAATGTCCGCAGTCGCAGGGACGCTGAAGACTGATCGCCGATTAACCGCCTCGTCGATGACGCTTGACCGACAGCGTAATGCGACCTCTCGAACTGGCCCCGCCCCGGCGGGGCTTTTTTGTAGCCCATTTATGGAATAATGCCGTCCATTGGAAACCAATATAGGGGACAAACAGCGTGAAGAAACTGATCGGTGTGGTCATGGTCGTTTTGGTGCTGGCGGCGGGTTACGTCGGTGCGGCGTATTGGTCGGGCCTGCAAGCGGAACGGTGGTACAAAGATGCTTTGGTGGAAGCCTCGAAACATCCCAACATCAAGATTACCGCGCTCCGTTACGAACGCGGGCTATTGGTCTCCAAAGCTACGACGCACTACCAATTGCTCGTGGGAGAAGCCGGCGATGCGACGACCATGCCGGATCTGTCCTTCTCGACCCGAGAGGAAATCTATCACGGTCCAATACCGTTGGCAGGCTGGGGTGTGCCGGGCGTGCCGATGACCTTGGCAGGTGCGGTGATCCGGCAAACCCTGGACCCAGAAAGCAGCAACTGGACTCGCGAACTGAAGACGTTGTACGGTGACCAGGAACCCATGGTGGGGATCGCCCAGGTCGGCTTCGACGGCGCCAGCAACGCCCACGTCACCATGCCGCCGTTGACCCTCAACAACGTTCAAGATCTGCAAACCTTCAAATTCTCTGGGCTGCAAGGCCAGTTCCAGACCGCCCCGCGCGGTACGGCCGTCCAAGGCAAGATGGTCGTCGCCAGTCTGGAGGCGATCGGCAAACCCGCCACCCACGAAGCAACACAGCCGGCCACTGCCGGCTCTCAGATTCATTTGCGCGATCTGGCCGTGACGGCGAATCAACGGAAGGGCGTTTTCGATTTGATGCTTGGCGAGTCCAATTTGAAAATCGCCGAGCTGCGCGTCCAGGATCCATCCTCCAGCACACCGATGGTTTTTACCGACTTGGGCATGGATGCAATCGCCGCGTTGAGCCCCCAGAACCCGCAACAGATCAATGTCGAAGCCCTGTTCAAGGCCGGCAAATTCACGGTAGAACCCTGGAACGGCACCGGTAGTATGAAACTGGCGTTTCATAACCTGGATGGCGCCACGATTGGGCAACTGCAACAGTGGCAAGAAAAGATAGCCGCCCAGCCCAACGATCCGCAGGCGCTGGATCAATTGCTGAAATTGGTGAAGGCGTTGTTACACGGCAAGCCCGAATTTGCACTCGATACCCAGGCCAAGCTGGCCCAAGGCGATTGGCTGGGCCAGCTGACGCTGAATTTCCAGGATTACGGCACTATCGACCCCATGCAAAACCCGACCAGCTTGTTGAATGCATTAAAAAAGGGCTTGGCCGAGATGACAGTCTCCAAGAACTTGGCCGAAACCGTGCTCGTCAGTATTGCGAACGTCAGCGGAGAAATTTCTCAAGATACGGCGCAACAACAAGTGACTCAACAACTCCAGGGTGCGGTATCCGCCGGTTTCATCCGGCTGGAAGGAGATCAGTATAAATCCACAGTACGTTTTGAGGGCGGCAAGCTGTTTGTGAACGACAAGGCAATCCCTTTGGGACCGATGGCGGATACCGAGAATAGCGGGGTTGAGAATGGGATGCCTCCCGCACCGGACAGCGCCGGGGAGCACGGGAAGCCGCAAAACTAGGTTCTGGGCGGATGGGGATAACGCAACCTCATGACTGAATTCGAACGGATTCTGGCTCGGTTACCGCAACCCTTGCAGGAAGAAATCGCCCGCTATTGGGCAGCATTCGGCGTCGCCGCCAGCAAAGTGGGAGTGAAACCACCCACCGGCCCGCTGCTGGAGCAAATGGTTCGGGTTTGGGCATGCAGTGAGTTCGTCGCCCGAGCCTGCGTTCGCGAACCAGCGACACTGGCCGATCTGCTGGCTGGCGGCGACCTGGGGACCGTTTATGCGCCGGGAACGTATGCGGCGCGGTTGGAACAGTTGCTGGCCAACGTAACCGATGATCAGCTCGGCACAACGCTGCGCCGGTTCCGCCGTTGGGAGATGATCCGCATCGCTTGGCGCGATCTGGCCGGGCTGGCTGACTTAGCGGAGACGCTTGGCGATCTGACGGATTTGGCGGAACAGACGGTTGATGCGACATTGGCGTGTTTGCACACCTGGCAATGTCAGCGTTACGGCCAGCCGCGCGATACCGGCGGCCAGCCGCAACGATTGGTGGTGCTGGGTATGGGCAAGCTCGGTGGGTGCGAACTCAATTTCTCCTCAGATATTGACCTGATTTTCGCGTATCCCCGGCAGGGCCAAACCGATGGAGCCCGTGCGATCAGCAACGAGGAATTTTTTCGCCGGCTCGGCCAACGCTTGGGCAAAACCCTAGCCGAGCCGACCGCCGAGGGTTTCGCCTATCGCGTGGATCTGCGCTTACGGCCGTTTGGTGATTCCGGGCCGCTGGCCATGTCGTTTGCCGCTTTCGAGGATTACTACCAGAACCATGGCCGCGATTGGGAACGCTATGCGATGATCAAGGCACGAGTGATCGCCGGTGATCGGGAGGCCGGTGAGCGGTTGCTGGTTCGACTGCGGCCGTTCGTTTATCGGCGCTATCTCGATTACGGCGCGTTCGAGTCGCTGCGCGACATGAAAGCGCTGATCGCCCAAGAGATGGAACGCAAAGGACTGTACCGCAACATCAAGTTGGGCCCCGGCGGCATTCGTGAAATCGAATTTATCGGCCAAGCGTTCCAGCTCATCTACGGCGGACGCGAGCCGGCACTGCGGGAACGCGGTATCCTGCGGATACTGGATGCACTGGGCGCCAGCGGCCGGCTACCGGCCGAGGCAGTGGATAGTCTCAAGCAAGCCTACGACTTCCTGCGCCGGGTCGAGAACCGCCTGCAAGCATGGGCTGACCAGCAGACCCACAACCTGCCCGAAGATGAGTTGGCGAAACGGCGATTGGCGTTTGCCATGGGCTATGCCAGTTGGGACACTTTCAGTCTGGAATTGACGCGCCATGTCGAAGCCGTCAGCCAGCAATTCGCCGAGGTATTCGGCGGCCCGGCGACACAAGCGCCGAATGCGGCCAAAGCCGATCTGGCGGCGCTGTGGCAAAACGATCCCAGCGAAGAAGGCGCCTCGCATGTGCTGGCCGAACAGGGCTTCGATAATCCGGCGTTGGCTTGGAACCGGATTTGGGCGCTTAAAAACAGCTTCAGCTATCGGACCATGAGCCCTCGCGGACGCGAGCGGCTGGACAGCCTGATGCCCCCAGTGCTGGAAGCAGTCGCTGCCGCACCACAGTCGACCATCACCCTGGAACGCGTGCTTGATCTACTGACCAGCGTCGCCCGCCGCTCGGTTTATCTGGCCTTGCTGGTCGATCATCCTCAAGCCTTGGCACAACTGGTCAAGCTGTGCGCCGCCAGTAGCTGGATCGGCAAGCATCTGGCCCGCTATCCCTTGCTGTTGGACGACCTGCTGAATCCCGCTGTCCTGTACGCGCCGTTGGATCGCCAGCAACTGATTCAAGATTTAGAACGGCAATTGGCGCGGGTTCCGACTGGGGACGCCGAGGAAATGCTGAACGCTTTGCGCTATTTCAAGCAAATTCAGGTGCTGCGAGTCGCTGCCGCCGATGTCAGCGGTGCGATGCCGCTGATGATCGTCAGCGATCACTTGACCGAAATTGCCGAAACCCTGCTGCGCAAGGTCCTGGAACTGGCATGGGCGGATCTGCTACCGAAGTTCGGCCGGCCCTATTGTGTAACGAGCAACGGGAAACGAGAGGCCGGTTTCGCCATCGTCGCCTACGGCAAGCTGGGTGGCATCGAACTGAATTACGGCTCTGACCTGGACTTGGTTTTCCTGCATGACAGTACGGGCGACCAACAACTGACCGATGGGCCGCGCCGGATCGACAATCCCAGTTTCTTTGCCAAGATGGTGCAACGGATCATCCATCTACTCACCGCCCGCACTGGCGCCGGCGATCTGTACGAGGTGGACACCCGATTGCGGCCCAGCGGTCGCGCTGGCCTATTGGTCAGCTCGTTCGAAGCGTTCGCCGAATACCAGCGCCGTCAGGCCTGGACCTGGGAGCATCAGGCCTTGACGCGAACCCGGATCGTCGCCGGCCCCCCCGGACTGGCCGAACGCTATCGAAGCCTTCGCCGGGAGGTCTTGAGCATCCAGCGCGACCCCGACGCGCTGCGTCAGGAGGTTGGCGACATGCGGGAGCGGATGCGTGCCGAACTGGACGCCAGCACCGCTGAGATCTTCGATCTCAAGCAGGGTCGGGGTGGTATCGCCGATATCGAATTTATGGTGCAATATAAAGTCTTGGCGAACGCCAACCGTTACCCCGATCTGCTGACTTACACCGATAATATTCGGCAACTCGATGGGTTGGAACGGTTCGGTATCCTGTCCATCGCCGATGCCGCCCGGCTGCGCAACGCCTACCGGAGCCTGCGGCGGCGTATTCATCTGCTCAAACTGCAAGAACAACCTGCCCGCATCCCGGCAATCGAGGCGAGCGACGCCCGCAAAGACGTGATTCGCATCTGGCGGCGGCTCATGGAAAAAACCGGGGCCGGGGCGGCACCCTAAATTTTAGGAGATTCGGATTATGTCGATGTCCGACCGTGATGGTCTGATCTGGTACGACGGCGAGTTGGTACCTTGGCGAGAGGCCAATACCCACGTCCTAACCCATACCCTGCACTACGGCATGGGGGTATTCGAGGGTGTTCGCGCCTACGCCACCGACCGGGGCACCGCGATTTTCCGGCTGCGCGCCCACACCGACCGTCTGTTCCGCTCGGCCCATATCATCGGCATGCCGCTGCCCTATTCCAAGGATGATATCAACGAGGCTTGCCGGCGGGCGGTGCGCGCTAACAATCTGGCCAGCGCTTACATCCGCCCGATGTGCTTTTACGGAGCCGAAGGCATGGGCCTGCGTGCCGACAACCTCAAGGCTCACGTCATCATCGCCGCTTGGGAGTGGGGCGCATACCTGGGCGCGGAGAACCTGGAGCGTGGCATTCGCATCCGCACCTCCTCCTTCAGTCGGCACCACGTTAACATCACCATGTGCAAGGCTAAGGCTAACGGCAACTACATGAATTCCATGCTGGCGCTCTCTGAAGCCCTACGCGATGGCTATGATGAGGCGCTGCTGTTGGATACCGAGGGCTACGTCGCCGAGGGCAGCGGGGAAAATGTTTTCGTCGTTCGCGACGGCGTGATTTACACTCCGGATCTGACTTCGGCTCTGGAAGGCATCACCCGCGACACCATCATCCGCTTCGCCGTTGATCTTGGAATTCCGGTCAAAGAAAAGCGCATCACGCGCGACGAGGTGTACATCGCCGACGAGGCGTTTTTCACGGGCACCGCCGCCGAAGTGACGCCGATCCGCGAAGTGGACGGTCGCCTGATCGGCAACGGACGGCGCGGGCCGATGACCCAACGCCTACAGGAATTGTACTTCGATCAGGTCCAAGGCCGCCGCGACGAGTATCCCGAATGGTTAACGCCGGTTTGATTCAAAACCCGCGAAATATCCAAGCTTCTGTCACAGTGTTCTGTGCTTTCGCTACTGCTTCGCTGCCGATCAATAATAAAATCCATTTAGGAGAACGATCTCATGGCCGTCGCCACCGCCACCGCCACGGGCAAAGCCTTGCCTAACACCCAAAAAACTTACGAAGTCAGCCACGCCGATCTGCCGTTGTCCTGCCCAATGCCAGATATGATGGTGTGGTGTTCGCATCCAAAGGTCTATTTACCCATCGAAGCCACCGGCAAAGCAAAGTGCCCCTACTGCGGGGCTGATTACATTTTAGTCAACTAGTGTTGAGTGAGTTTGCGCGGGCGCTTCCTCCGGCTCGAATCGAATTGATCGGTCCGGAGTGCATGCGTGCGACGCTGAAAAATCAATCTGAGCCATAGCTGCGGCAAACGGAGGGCAATCCTCCCTCCATAGCCGGTTTTGTCAGCGTCCTGTAAAACGCACTGGAAGCCCATATCCCGGCCCTACACGGCCGAAATCGAATTCGGCGCTCGGTAGGGGCGGCCGACCAATGGTTTGCTGTCGCGCGGAGCGGATTGTTTTGACCGTCCAGCGTATCCGCCCGACCCCCTCATACCAACCGTTTAAGAACGTTTTGCCGAAACAGCGCGGCTTGGTTGGAATCGGACAATTCCTGACTCAACGCATCCAGGATAGCATCCAAACTGCCGAGCGAGTCCCATACCTCATCGCACACGATAGCGGCGATCGGTCCAATGAATTCCACTAGTTCCTGCTCAACAATCGCCTTAGCTTGGTCGGTCATCCGCGCGCTTTTTGGATCGCCCGCCGACTGAGATCGTGGCGATTTGCCGAGGAGCAGGTCCAGGATATGATCCGTGGGCGGCAACGGTAATTTGGACGGTGGTAAGTGTCCATTTGTGAAGCGGAACGTATTGGCTCGAACTTGCTGATGTCGAAACGATTCTAGGATCTCTAGCGCTTCCAACCCATGCTTGTTCTGAAAGACTAAGGCAACGATTTCACCACTTTTCAAGCCAAATTGGGCCAGATGACTGTCCGAGGAAATGACAAAAAGCGTGCCCGTGCGCTTTTCCACGCGCAACGCCTGCAATTCGTCGCTTACGAATTGCACGAACTGAGAAAGCGGCGGTTGAGCCATGCCCAAGTGTCTCCGAAATGTGTTAATGTAGACATTATGCCGATACAGCTCTATCAAGCCTTTTTACGCAGTTGTCCGAACGCCATCTTGATACTGACCACCATCCATTCGACAGTACGCACCAAGGCACTAATTTCGTCACGACGTTCGGTACCAGGTACTTTCGATCGCGCTGAAAAGCGGTTTCAGTCGGGCGGCATCCATATGAGACGACATCGGATAACGCGGTATTCTCACGCAGAATACGCAGCTTGGTACCCAACCAGCCGTTTACCTTGCCGACCAGTCAATTTGTCGTTAGTGCCAGATTTAGTTCAGAATTTTGGCGTCAATCCCGTTCAAATTGATAGTCGCCGATATACAATAGCCTGGTGAACGGAATCAGCGTTACGGCGATCATCTGAAAGATTTTTACCGCAAAACCGGAGCTTTCCTCCGCCATGCTATTCTCCCAAACCATAGCGAACACGCTCTCATCCTGGCATTCACATAACGTGAGTGATAATTTTAACGCTAGATTGCGGATAGGATCGACCACAAAAAATCGCTGCCTGGCGCGGACCTCGTGAACGCACGGCTCACCAAGTCAGCTGTTCTTAACTCTGGAAACTTGCTGTTGGTGGCGGATCGAATTGAGCACAGCCAATCATTTCGCCGCGACGCGGCCCGCCTGCCGTATACTACCGCACTGGTAGATCGGAAAACCGTACATGATCCCCGAACTTTCGCCCGAGAGAATCCATCCGACAGATGAAACTCGTGACACTCCGATGGCTGGGCAAATCAAGCCCTTGCGGTATAAACCCTATTAATGATAGCGGATAATGCTAGCAAATGCGGAGGATCGGACCGCAAAATTTTCCCGCTGCCTTTATTCCCTGGCGTATTGTTACCGCCAGTCTGGCTTGAGCTAATATAAGGCAATCTTACGATCGCTCTGGTAGGTTGAAATGCCCTCCTCCATTCCAGCCGTCGACGGTACTGAAATCATCATTGGAGCCTCCCGCTCTCCGCTGTGGGTCCAATTCGAGGTCATCGAGTTACGGGTAATCTCAGGGCCGGACGTGGGCCAGGAAGTCAGTCTTGGCTTACCGTCCGTGCGAATCGGCACCGCTTCGGATAACGACTTGGTGCTGACCGATCGGGCGATATCCCGTCGGCACGCCGAAATCCGCATGACCCCCGAGGGATTGCTGCTACGGGATCTGGGCTCCACAAATGGTACTTTCATCAATGACGTGCGTATCACCGAGGCCTATGTGCCAGAACACGCCGAGTGCCGACTCGGTTACACGCGATTGTCGGTCCGCCGGCACACCGAAGAACGGAAGGTGGCGGTGCCACGTCAGGATCATCTGGGCGAGTTGGTGGGCGCTAGCGAACGAATGCGGGAGCTGTACGGGCTGATCCGGGCGGTGGCCCCCACGCCCACCACCGTACATCTGCACGGTGAGTCCGGTGCCGGTAAGGAATTAGTAGCCCGCACCTTGCACGCGCTTTCCAACCGGCCGGGCCCGCTGGTGGTGTTCGATGCGTCCATCACCGATCCGGAAATGGTGCGCAACGACCTGTTCGGTCACATCAAGGGCGCGTTTACCGGCGCCACCGGCTCGCGCGAGGGTGCTTTTCGTCAAGCGCACACTGGCACGCTGTTTATCGACGAAATCGGGGAACTGCCGTTGGATTTGCAGCCGCGGCTGTTGCGGGTGCTAGAAACCCGCGAGGTGACGCCCATCGGGTCCGATAGAGCCCTACGAGTGGACGTTCGGGTCATCACCGCGACACACCGCGATCTGGAGAGCATGGTCAAAGCCGGTACCTTTCGCGCCGATCTGTTTTACCGGCTATCGGTCGTTCCCATCGAGGTGCCGGCGCTGCAGGAAATCGCCGAGGACATTCCGCTCATCACCCGCCGGTTGTGCGAGCGACTGCAACTAAATTGCCGAATTTCCGAAGCGGCCATGGCCGCTTTGCGGGGTTACACTTGGCCGGGCAACGTGCGAGAGCTGCGCAACGTATTGGAACGAGCGGCCGTCATGTGCGGCGATCGGGAAATCCAACCCGAGGATTTGCGGTTGCCCAAGGGCGCACGGCAACTGAGCGAAGAGAGCGCCGCCATTTCCACACCGACGGCGACGCCAATCAGCAAGCCCCTGCCGCCCCCCAAACCCAGTGCCACCGCTGCCCGCGCTCATCTTAAAGAGATGGAGCGGCAGATGATCTTGAACTCGCTTGAGCACAATCAAAACAACAAGGCCGCTGTCGCGCGGGAGCTGGGTATCCCGCTGTCTACCCTAAAGCGCCGCCTCAAGGAATATCAGATCGGCGACGAGGATTAAACCGTACCCAACGTCCAGGCTGGGTCGTTTTCGAGAAACGACCCGAATAGCAGGGTCGGCTTTGCTTTGGGATCCGGGTAAGTTGCCCTTTGCTCCATCGTATCGCCCATGGAACGGGCATCAAACTCCGTCGGCGAAAGTCACCTGCGCGGATCCAAGGATTTCGCTGCATCACCGACCGGCAACTCTTATCATTCCAACCTAAAACCAGCGCCATGATTCAGCCGATTGAGCCTCACGGGGGCGTTCTCAAGGAACGATATGTCACCGCTGCAGAAGCGGACCGGATCAAATTCCAGACCCGGGAATGTCCCTCCTGGGATTTGACACCGCGCCAGGCTTGCGACTTGGAATTGTTGTTGAACGGCGGCTTCTCGCCGCTGGAAGGCTTCCTCAACCAAACCGACTACGAACGAGTCGTTGAGAACATGCGGTTGAGCGACGGCACATTATGGCCGATCCCGATCACGCTCGACGTGTCGGAACCGTTCGCCAGCCGTATCGGTCGCGGCGAGCAGCTTGCTTTGCGCGATCCAGAAGGCGTGTTGATCGCGGTCCTGGAAGTGAGCGATATCTGGCGACCCGACCTACACCGCGAAGCCTGGCAGCTATTCGGCACTACTGACGAACGGCATCCCGGCGTATTCCACCTGCTGCGGCAAACCGGACCGGTTTACGTTGGCGGCCAGGTACTCGGCGTCGAACCCCCCACCCATTATGATTTCCCGCACTTGCGCGATTCACCGCAAGAGCTGCGCGAGCGCTTCGCCAAGCTCGGCTGGCGGCGGGTGGTGGCCTTTCAGACTCATAACCCGATGCATCGCGTCCATCGCGAGCTGACCCTGCGCGCCGCTCAACAGGCCGAAGCCAACTTGCTCATCCATCCGGCGGTGGGTTCGATCAAACCCGGCGACGTCGATTATTATTCACGGGTACGCTGCTACGAGCACCTGCTGCGAACCTATCCCGAACAGACCACCACGCTGAGTCTGCTCAATTTGGCGATGCGGATGGCCGGTCCGCGCGAGGCGCTTTGGCATGCCATCATCCGCCAAAATTACGGTTGCACGCACTTCATCGTCGGTCACAATCACGCTGGACCGGACCCCGACGCGTTCGGACGAGCCTTCTATGAGCCTTACGCCGCCCAAGAACTGATAGCCCGTTATCAGAGCGAGCTGGGCATTCAAATCCTGCCGTTCCCGGAGATGGTCTACGTGCGGGAGCGCGCGCAGTACATACCCGCTAGCGAAATACTCGCTGGCGAGGCTACGCTGAGCGTTTCCGGCACCGAATTTCGGCGTCGCTTGCAGGAAGGATTGGAAATCCCCGAGTGGTTCTCTGATCCGGAAGTCGTCGCGGAATTACGCCGCGCTCACCCGCCTCGCCATCGGCAAGGGTTCACGGTGTTCTTCACCGGCCTGTCCGGCTCCGGCAAATCGACGATCGCCAACGCACTCATGGTCAAGCTGCTGGAACAGGGCGGCCGCGCGGTCACCCTATTGGACGGCGATATTGTTCGCAAGCACCTGTCCAGCGAACTGGGCTTCTCACGGGAACATCGCAACATCAACATTCTGCGGATCGGTTTCGTCGCCAGCGAGATCACCAAGAACGGCGGCATTGCCATCTGTGCGCCGATCGCGCCCTACGCAGCCACCCGCCGCGAAGTCCGAGAAATGATCGCGCCACTGGGAGGCTTTATCGAAGTCCATGTCGCCACGCCGCTGGAAACTTGCGAGGGCCGCGACCGCAAGGGACTGTACGCCAAGGCACGGGCCGGTATCCTCAAGGAATTCACCGGCATCAGCGATCCCTACGAAGCACCGGAACATGCCGAGCTGACCCTCGACACCCGCGACTGCACGCCTGGCGAAGCGGCTCAAACCGTCCTGCTGAAGCTGGAAAGTCTGGGCTACATCCGGGATCGAGATTCCTGAAACGCACCCTCCACATCGATGGGCGACGCCGTGGTGTCAATCAATTCCGCAATAGGTTTCGAGCCGACCACAAACACCTGAAACGGGCTGCGTTCCAAGTAGGCAACCGCGAAACCGACCGAGATGGCGGAAGCGTAAATCAACATAGCGGCTAATTGCGACCGCTGGTTATCCAGATGGACCAAGGCCACACTCAGCAGCGTCAGCGTTCCCAGGCACGCCACCGCGAACCATTTCAAGGGATCACCGCGTCGCTGGCTCAATGCTAATCGGTGATAACGCGCCGATTGAGCCTGTTCGAGATTGCGCGCTAACGCGAACTGGGTACCAGGGTTCAGGTGTCCCGCCAGCGGTCCACCCAACGCGACACGGCTCAGGCGACGCGAAAGCTCGTGCGCCTGTGGGCTGCTTTGACCTTGCGCCAGTAGCGGCCATTCTCTCACTGCCGCCCCCGCATAGGCGCGAACGGCGGCGATCAGCGGCGCACCGGCCTCCGCCGACAAACTTTCGGCGATATCGAGTAAGCGATGCAAGCTGTCCGCTTCTTGCAGGATCAGAGTCTGCGCCCGGTCGCGAATACTCCAGATATCGTTGGCAAAAAACGCCATGTACAACCCGAATAGAAGCCCGATGGTTGCAACCAGTTGCGGTGAAATGTTGGTCAAGCGCCGGAACACGCCGCCAGTCCGGGGCGAATTGCTGAGCCAGAAAATCAGGCCAACCGTCGCGAACGTGGCCAGAATCCCGAGGATCAGCAAACCAACGTAATGGATTTCCTGTAAAAAATTCATGAGGTCGCAATTAGGCTGGCCGGCGAACCGGAGAGAGCAACGATGGATTGCAATTTGGGATAAATTTTAATGCCCTCGGATAGAATTCAACGAAACCGCCCGATCAGCGGTTTTTCCACGAAATGCCAAGAGAAAGCAGAGAGTACAATCGTAAAGAAGAGTGTCCAAAACAGGAGCTCCGGCGCAGTGAAAATTTTTGTTTCTCGGGGACTTATGGTAATCAGAGAATGCCACAACCGAACAACCACCAGACTTTAAGCTGGTGAGCTCTGTACCTGGCGCAGAGGACTGAAAGTCTGCCCATCAATGCGCCCAGCGCTTTAAGAACATATAGGATTCAGCTCAAATCGATACAGAGATACTTGATATTCAGGTACTCCTCAATGCCGTATTTAGAGCCCTCGCGACCGAAACCCGACTCCTTAACTCCACCGAACGGCGCGATCTCAGTCGAAATCAGACCGGTATTGATGCCGACCATGCCGTATTGCAACGCCTCCGCCACTCGAAATACTCGACTCAGGTTGCGGCTATAGAAATAAGCCGCCAACCCGAATTCGGTAGCGTTTGCCAAGCGGATCGCCTCGTCATCGGTTTGGAACCGGAACAACGGCGCCACTGGCCCGAAAGTCTCCTCGCGGGCCACTAACATATCAGGCGTTACCTCGCCCAAGACCGTCGGTTCATAAAACGTGCCGCCTAGAGCGTGCCGCTGCCCCCCGGTCAACACGCGCGCGCCTTGGGCCAGCGCATCGGCAACGTGCCGCTCGACTTTCGCGAGGGCCGCCGCATCGATCAGCGGTCCCTGCATCACGCCAGGTTCCAGGCCATTGCCAACCGTTAACTGCTCGCGTACCGCCTGCGTCAAGCGCTCAGCGAAGGCATCGTAAACACCCTCCTGCACCAGAAACCGGTTGGCACAAACGCAGGTCTGGCCACTGTTGCGATATTTGGAAACCAGCGCCCCAGCCACTGCGGCGTCCAGATTCGCGTCATCGAACACGATGAACGGTGCATTGCCGCCTAGTTCCAGCGACAAGCGCTTGAGGGTTCCGGCGCAGCGCTGCATCAGATATTTGCCGGTTCGCGTCGAGCCGGTGAAACTGAGCTTGCGCACCAGCGGGTTGTCGAGAATTTCGTCGCCAATCACTTGGGCCGGACCGGTCACCACATTCAACACGCCGGCAGGCACACCAGCCCGTTCTGCCAAGACCGCCAACGCCAATGCTGAAAACGGTGTCTGCGGGGCTGGTTTGACCACCATCGGGCAACCCGCTGCCAGCGCGGCACCAGCCTTGCGGGCAATCATCGCCGTCGGAAAATTCCATGGGGTGATGGCCGCGCATACCCCAACCGGCTCCTTCAGCACTAAAATGCGTTTATCCGGCTGATGGGCGGGAATGGTGTCGCCATAGACTCGCTTACCCTCCTCAGCGAACCACTCGATGAAACTGGCGGCGTAGCTGATCTCGCCACGGGCCTCGGCCAGCGGCTTGCCCTGTTCCAGGGTTAACAGCATCGCCAGATCCTCCTGGTGCTCCAGCATGAGGCTAAACCAGCGCCGCAGGATCGTCGCCCGTGTCTGCGCGGTGGCCTGTCGCCAGCCCGGCCAGGCAGCGTGGGCGGCCTCGATGGCACGGCGGGTTTCGGCGGCGCCCAGCTCGGGAACGTTGCCCAACAGCTCACCAGTGGCGGGGTTAGCAATAGCGGACACGGCGCCATTATCAGCGTCGCTCCAAGCACCGGCGATATAACAGCGTTGCTGGAATAGGGTGGTGTCGCGTAGTGGCATGGCGTTCCCCAGCGAAAAGCGATCTGGCGCGGGCACCGGTCGGGTCAGAATCCGCGCCGGTCGACCGATAACCTCTCGCATTGAGATGGTCGGAAAGTTCGGATACCCCTACAATATCGCGTTTGATGCGTTCTCCCAAACTTCATGGATCACTACCCGACGGAGCCGTTACGCCGTGAAATTCAGTACGCTGTTTAGTTTGGTTCTCATGGCAGTCATTTGGTGTAGCCCGGTGGTCAGCTTCGCCGCCCCCAACGCGCCCGAAGCGACTCCGGCCACGACACCGCCTCCCAAGCGATTCAATTTCGCCGATGTCCGCCGCCGCGCTGAAGTACTGGCGACCCAGCCCTTTCAGGATCCCGGTGGCAACCTACCGGATTTCCTGGCCAAGCTGGATTACGATCAGTATCGGGATATCCGCTTCAAGGCCGAAAAAAGCCTGTGGCGGGATGCCGGCCTGCCTTTCGAAATCCAGTTCGCGCCACTCGGGTTTCTGTTCAACCGGCAAGTCACCATCAACGTGGTGACGGACGGCGAGAGCAAGCCAGTAGAGTACGCCAACGATCTGTTTGACTACGGCCACAATCCGGTACCGGAAAATCTGCCTAAGGATCTGGGGTTCGCCGGCTTCAAGGTGCTGTATCCACTGCACACCGACAGCCACTACGACGAAGTCGCGGTATTTTTGGGAGCGAGCTATTTCCGAGCGGTCGGCCAAGGTCAAAACTACGGGCTGTCGGCACGCGGATTGGCCATCGACACCGGTCTGCCTAAGCCCGAAGAGTTCCCGTACTTCCGGGAGTTCTGGCTGGAAAAACCCGGCAAGGACGCTACCAACTTGACGATTTATGCACTTCTGGACAGCCCGAGCGTCACCGGTGCCTACCGCTTCAGCATCAAGCCAGGTGTCGCCACCCAAATCGAAGTCAAGGCTGGCATCTTCGTCCGCAACAAGATTCAGAAGCTTGGAGTGGCGCCGCTGACTAGCATGTTCTTCCACGGAGCGATGAACGAACGGTTCTTCGACGATTTTCGCCCGCAAGTACATGATTCCGACGGGTTGTTGCTGGCAGGAGGCAATGGTGAATGGATCTGGCGCCCGCTGAACAACCCAACGCGGCTGCGCATCAGCGCCTACCAGGATAACAACCCACGCGGTTTCGGCCTGTTGCAGCGGGATCGCGCTTTCGACAACTACCAGGATCTAGAAGCACGCTATCAAGCTCGGCCCAGTATCTGGGTCGAACCCTTGGGCGATTGGGGCAAAGGATCGGTGCAACTGATCGAAATCCCCAGCGATGCCGAGCGCTACGACAACATCGCTGTGCTGTGGGTCCCGGAGAAGCCGGTCGAGGCTGGCCAGCAACTGGAGTTCAACTACCGACTGTCCTTCTCGCTCGACATGCCGAACCTGTCACCGGGTGGCCGAACGCTGGCAAGCCGGGTCGGCGCGGGCGGCGCGGGTGACCTCAAACCCGAAATCCGGCGGTTCGTGGTCGATTTCGGCGGTGAAGGACTGGCCACGCTGCCGGATGACGCACCTGTTCAGGCGGTGGTTAGTGCCTCGACCGGTCAAGTCCAAAATGTGGTCGCGCACAAGAACCCCTATACCAAGGGCTGGCGGATGTCCTTTGAACTGTTGCCCCAGGGCAACGATCCCTCGGAATTGCGCTGCTTTCTCAAGCTGGGCAATGACGTGCTGACGGAAACTTGGAGCTACCAGTGGACCGTAGCAAGGTAAGCGCACCGCATCCGTACTTGGCGCCACCGGTTGCCGCGCCATCCAGCGAACTGCTGTTTGGCCGGCTTGGCGCTTACTGGCAAATCCTAGGCGTCACCGATCCGGCGCAAATTGCTGCCCTCAGCGAGCAGGCGCTGCGACGCGCGGCCGAGCTGCCGGAAACACCTGGACTGGATCCGTTGGCGCAGGTGTTACTGGCGGCGGGCGAACTGCTCGACGACTGGCTGGCTCGCGCGCTCGACTTGCCTCGGACGGCGCAAAGCCTGGCCGCCGCGCGAGCGGCTCTGCTCTGCGGCCGGTTGCCAGATTGGCCCAAGACATTGTTCGCGCCGCCCGGCGAAGCGGAATCCTTGTTGGACACCCTGCAGGAAGCCATCGCCGAACCCACGCCCGCGCCGCTTCCCGCCACCATGCCGGCCCAGCGGATCGAGCTGTTCTCGCTGCTCGGTCCACTCCACCGGTTGCAGCGGGGTACGTCCGGCGCCTGATCGCGCCCTCTTACTTGGAACTCTTTCATGGCCAACTCCGTTCGACCCGCAGCGATCATCGGACATACCCTGCGGCGGGTCACATTTTTCTCCCTGGTCACCCTGACGACCCTGATTGCACTGGGCTTGCTGGTCAGCGTGTTCCATACCGACGGCATCAGCCCGATGGAACTGCTGCTGCTGCTGCTCTACACGATCCTCTTTTCCTGGATTTGCATTTCGTTCTGGACCGCGCTCATGGGATTCTTCGTGATCCTGTTTGGGCGTGATCGCTGGGCGATTTCTCGTCAGCCTGCGGGATCGCTGGATCCTACGGCGCCGCCACCGCGCACGGCCATTCTCATGCCGATCTACAACGAGGATTCGGAGCGAGTGTTCTCTGGCCTGCGCGCCATTCACCGGTCGCTGGCGGATACCGGTCGGCTCGACGGGTTCGATTTCTTCATACTCAGCGACACCCGCGATCCAGACGTTTGGGTCGAAGAGGAGTTGCGCTGGCAGGATATGGTGCGCGCACTGGATGGCAAGGGACGGATTTTCTATCGTAACCGGCCGGAGAACACCAGCCGCAAAAGCGGCAATCTGGAAGATTTCTGCACACGCTGGGGCGGGCATTATCGCTACATGATCGTGCTGGACGCCGACAGCATCATGAAAGGCGAAACCCTGGTGGAGATGGTGCGCCTGATGGAACGCCATCCCGATGTGGCGCTGATCCAGACCCCGCCGATACCGGTAAGCCGCGAATCGCTGTTCGCCCGCATCCTGCAATTCGCCAGCAGCATCTACGGACGGATGTTCACCGCCGGTTTGAACTATTGGCAACTGGGGGAAAGCAACTACTGGGGCCACAACGCCATCATTCGGATACAACCATTCCTCGACCACTGCGGGCTGCCGAAACTGCCGGGCCGCGAACCGTTCGGCGGCGAAATTCTCAGCCACGACTTCGTGGAAGCGGCGTTGTTGCGCCGGGCCGGTTGGGAAGTGTGGCTGGCTTACGATCTGGAAGGCAGTTACGAGGAAATTCCGCCAACCCTGATCGATTACGCCAAACGCGACCGTCGCTGGTGCCAAGGCAATCTCCAGCACTTGCGACTAGCGCTGTCGCACGGATTCAACGCCTTGAGTCGTCTTCATTTCGCGATGGGCGTCATGTCCTACGCTGCCTCGCCGCTTTGGTTGCTGTTTCTGATCGCTACCGGAGTCGCGGCATATCTCCAGACCAAACAGGAACTGGTGTACTTCTTCGGGGAAAATTGGATACCGGTGTGGCCAGTATCGTTCGCCGTGGAAATGACCACCGTGCTGCTAGTGACATTGACCATGCTGTTCCTGCCCAAGTTGTTGGCGTTGTTACTGCTATTGAAGGACAGGAAACTGCTACGGGACTACGGTGGCTTGATCGGAGCGACAGCGAGCGTGATCCTGGAGACCCTATTCTCGGTACTGACCGCGCCGGTATTGATGCTATTCCAGACCAAGTTCGTGCTGGCGATCCTGATGCGCCGTGCGGTCGGCTGGCCACCACAACAGCGCGGCGATCACATGACCAGCTTCAAGGAAGCGGCGCTGGCCCATGGCGGACATACACTGATCGGTATCGTCACCGGTGTGTTGAGCTATTGGTATGTACCGGCCTTCTTCTGGTGGTTCACGCCAGTGTTGGCCGGTCTGATACTATCGATTCCAGTCTCGATGCTGTCCAGCAGCATCGCCTTGGGCCGCCGAGCACGTCAACTTGACTTGTTTCTGACGCCAGAGGAAACCGACCCACCGGCGGTGCTGCGTTATCTGGAAGAGAACCTGCAAGACGATGAACCGGTGCTGCCAGTGCTACGGGAAACGCCGCACAGCCGTTTCGTCCAGGCTTTGACCGATCCTTACGTCAATGCCCTACACCTTTCGCTATTGCCGGAACGCGAATCACCGGGCAAACGACGCCGGCACTATCTGGAAGGTCTGATTCACCAGTTGGAGGAAGAAGGGCCCGATAGCTTGAGCGCGGCGCAGAAACGGGATTTGATCGCAGACCCAGACACACTGCGTCAGTTGCACGCTCTGTTCTGGAGCCGGCCGCCAGCCCATGCTGGAGCGCTACCCTAAAAAAGCGGATCGCCGAGTGGGTTTTTCAGCTCGCGATCCGCTGCTTGAAACACCCGGTCAATCCTCCATCCCCGTTCGAGGGGTTATCCCACGCCAATGGGATTTCTTGGCCGATCCCGCCACGATTCCGGCTTACGGCGGCTTGATGCCGTATTTGCGATAAATCTGCCGGAGTTCGTCCTTGGCCGCGCGGAGTTCGCGGGTACGGCTGGCCGCGGTGCCAATCGTCGAGGACGACAACCGCCGGATGTCACTGTTAAGGTTGTCGATCTTGGCCTGATCCTCGTAGCCGATGGATGGTGGCTCTTGAGGTTTGCGTTTCTGGCGCCGCGGTGGCGGACGGTCCAGCTCCTCGACCGGCACACCCCGATTGAGCGCACGGAGTTCGCGCAATTCTCGCGCGGCCCGCCGCAAATCGCGGACATTATCGACTTCGCCGGCTGGGGTGGGTTGTGACGGAATATCCAGCGTTTGCGTGGATTGCGCGTCGGCGGGCGGTGGTGTACCGCCGTAATGAATCTGCCCAGCGGAATCGGTCCATTTGTAGACTTGCGCCTGCGCTGATAGGCTCAACGCTAGAAAGAGAGCAACGCGGAACGGGAACGCGAACCGTTTGGGGCCGCCAAATGCAGCAGTGCGCACAATTGATCGACTGATATTGTCCGGTAGCACGTCTGATTGCCCCCCGATGATTCAAGATACCGGTAATATTAGCTTCGAGCAGGGCGAATGGATCAAGGGAAATGATGCCATACGGCAGCGTTCTCGGCCATCGACCACCATGCGGATCGAGGGATATGCGAGTGCAAAAAAATCAAAATCTTATCCACCAAAGAGCCGAATTCGGCGCGCTCGGTCGTCGAGCGCTATTCTTTCTGAACGTCACGGTGATCCTACTCGTGCTACCTTTCACGATCCTAGCCGCTCCAGCCGACAACGTGGCAATGCCCACGACATCGGCTCCCGACCAAACTGGCGCCCGCAAAACGATTCTAGTGGATGATTTCACTAATCTCAGTGGTTGGACGGTCTCCACATCCAACGGCGCCCGTCTCGAGGTCGCTCAGGACACCGGCCACAACGGCGGCCGAGCGATGCGGCTGGACTTCGAATCCCTGGATGGGGCCAGTTGGCTCATCGCCCGCAAGACGTTCCATCTCCACTTGCCAGACAATTACGCTTTCCACACTTTCATCCGTGGCGAGACGCCTGCCATCGACTTCGAGTTCAAGCTGGTGGACCCTCACCAAAACGTCTGGTGGTACAAGCAACGCGGGCGGGTACTTTCCAGCGACTGGCAGTCGGTGACGATCAAGAAACGGCATCTGAGCTTTGCCTGGGGACCGGGTGGCTTGCTGGAAGAAGCGGTCGTCATCGAGTTTGGGATCGTGCCAGGCGCGCGGGGCAAGGGGTCGATCTGGATCGACGAGTTGACCCTGGAGGAACGCGAACCGGCGAACATCTACAGTCAACAGCCGGTGATCAACGTATCCACCTCTGCCGAAGGCTATCCGCCAGAAGGGATTCTCAACCCCACGCACACCACCAACGGCTGGCATAGCGGCGCGCTGGCCGAGGACCAGTGGCTATCCCTGGATTTTCTGCGATCCCGCGAATACGGCGGCCTGATCATCGATTGGCATCCTGACGATTATGCCGTGGATTACCAGGTTCAAGCCTCCGACGATGGCAATGCCTGGCGAACCCTCTATACCGTGCGCGGTGGCAACGGGCGGCGGGATTATCTGTATCTGCCCGACGCCGAGTCGCGTTATCTGAGATTGAACCTGCAACGCAGCAGCCGAGGGCGCGGTTACGGGATCAGCGGGATCCAGGTTCAATCCTACGAATTCTCGACCTCGCCCAACCAATTCTTCCAAGCCATCGCCCGCGATACCCGAAAGGGTCTCTATCCCCGTTATTTCCAGGGCGAGCAATCCTACTGGACCGTGGTCGGTGTCAATGGCGATGACCAGGAGGCGCTGATCGGCCAGGATGGCGCGCTGGAGGTGAATAAAGGTGGATTCAGCATCGAGCCGTTCCTGTTTGCCAACGGTCGTCTGATCACCTGGGCCGATCTGGAACCGGCGCAGGACCTGGCCGATGGCTATCTGCCGATCCCCACGGTACGTTGGGAACACGAACACTTCTGGTTCGCGGTCACGGCGTTCGCCAACGGCAAACCCGACAAATCGGCGCTGCATGCCCGCTACCGGATCGAGAATCTGAGCGACGAAACCCGCCACATCACTCTGTTCCTGGCCATCCGCCCGTTTCAGGTCAATCCACCCTGGCAATCGTTGAATATGACCGGCGGCGTTTCGCCGATTCGGCGCCTGAGCTACGCCGACCGAGCCATTTGGGTCAACGAGCGAGCCAAAGCGGTTTTCGCGCTGACGACACCCGATCAGTTCGGGGCCGCCACGTTCGACCAAGGCGCGCTGACCGACTTTCTGGTGGAGGGCAAATTACCCGATAGAACCGACGTGGAAGATACCCAGGGTTATGCCTCCGGCGTACTGGCGTATCGTTGGGATCTCGCCCCCGGCGAAGCGCGCGAGGTTTTCCTGCGGGTTCCGTTCCACGGAACCGATTCCGACAACCCGTTGCCTCCCACCGACGCCGATGCCGCTACTCAGGAAAATCAATTGCTGGAGCAAACCCGTCATGAATGGAGCGCGCGGCTGGATCGGGTCGGACTCGAATTGCCGCCCGCTGGGCGCAAGATCGCCGACACTATCAAGAGCAATCTGGCTTACATTCTGATCAACCGCGCCGGTCCGGCGCTCCAGCCTGGCTCGCGCACCTATGCCCGTTCCTGGATCCGCGATGGTGCGCTGACTTCCGCCGCGCTGCTGGGCATGGGTTACACCGATGAAGTCCGGCAGTTTTTACTGTGGTACGCCCCTCACCAGCTTCCAGACGGCAAGGTTCCCTGCTGCGTGGACGCGCGAGGCGCCGATCCCGTCCCCGAACATGACAGTCACGGCCAGCTCATCTACGCCATCATGGAGTATTACCGCTATACCCGCGATGTGGGATTTCTACGCGAGATGTGGCCCCATGTGGTCAAGGCGGTTGACCACATCGAGTTCCTGCGCCAGCAACGGCTCACGGAACAGTACCGGACCGATCCTACGGCCATCGCCTATTGGGGGCTGATGCCGGAGTCGATCAGTCACGAGGGTTATGCCAGCCATCCCCGTCATTCGTATTGGGATGACTTTTTCACTTTGCGCGGCTTGAAGGATGCCGCCACCATCGCGGTCATCCTGGGTGAGGATAAGCAAGCCGCGCGATTCGCGACGCTGCGCGATGTGTTCCGCAAGGATCTGTACGCTTCGATCCGGGCCACCATTGAAAAACACCATATCGATTTCATCCCCGGTGCGGTCGAGCTGGGCGATTTCGATGCCACCTCGACCACAGTCGCGGTCGATCCGGGCGGCGAGCTGGGCCGGTTACCCCAACCGGCGCTGAATCGGACCTTCGAGCGGTATTTCGACCTATTCAAACACCGCCGCGACGGCCAGGAGCAGTGGGAAGCGTATACGCCCTATGAACTGCGGGTGGTGGGTACTCTGATTCGGCTCGGCCAGCGTGACCGGGCGCTGGAGGCGCTCACGTTCTTTCTGGGGGATCAGCGGCCGGCCGCGTGGAATCATTGGGCCGAAGTAGTGTGGCGCGACCCAAAGACGCCGCGCTTCATCGGCGACATGCCTCATACCTGGGTCGGCTCCGATTTCATTCGCTCGGTGCGCAATTTGTTTGTGTACGAGCGCGAAGCCGATCAAGCTCTGGTCATCGGCGCCGGTATTCCCGCCGATTGGGCCACCAGTCCGGAAGGCATCACGGTCAAGCGACTACCGACCTGGCATGGCACGCTCAATTATCGGATGCAGATGAGCGGCCCCGATACGCTGCGCGTGCAATTGACGGGCGATGTCGTGGTCCCGCCCGGCCGCATCATTCTGCATTCACCACTGCCCCGGCCGCTGCAAAGCGTCAAGGTAAACAACCAACCCTTGCAGACATTCGTCACGGCCGCAGCGACTCTTGACCAGTTTCCAGCCGAGATCGAATTTCAATACGGCAGCGAGGTGTTGGCGAAATAAGCGCCTACCGGCTAATCCGCTGCAAGGTTTCATACAGCGCCAGCGTTTCGTCCAGCATCCGGCTCAAGGGATAGGCCGGATCGGGCGGCACGGTCGGTGCGTCGGTCAACAAGGTCCGCACTCGTTCGGTTAGGGCATCCAGATCGCCCGCCCCCGTCAAGCCCGCCGGATAGATCCGGCGCAGGATCTCGCCGACCCCGCCGTGATCGTAGCCGATCACCGGCGTACCGAGACTGAGCGCCTCCAATACGGTCCGCCCGAAGGACTCCGGCTTGGCCGACAGCGACAGCACCAGAGTGGAAACGGCGTAAATTTCGCGCATATCGTTCCGATGGCCGGCAAACAGGACAGTATCCTCCAGCCCCCGCGCCCGGACCGAATCCCGTAACCAATCGGCGTAGCGTTGCCGACGCGGCTCGGGACCACCGACGATCAAACCACAAACTGCCGATCCCCCGGCTCGCAAGCGGGCGATCAGCTCGATGAAATCCTCGTGACCCTTCAGCCGGCTCAAGCGGCCAGGCAAGGTCAGTACCGATGCTTCCCGCAGTTGCGGGTATTGCCGATCCCAAGCCGCCCGCCAGTCGGACGGGGGACGATAGCCGTAGGGAAAGGCCGCCGGGTCCACCCCGCGCTGAATAACCTGGACACGCTCCGCCGGTAGTTCGGGATAGTGACGTTGCAAATAGGAGCGCACGGTTTCGGAGACGGCAACCACCCGCTCGCCCCGAGTCATGACGGCGCTGTAGCGGGAAACCGAATACAGCCCATGTACCGTGGTGACGAAGCGAGGCCGGGTCAATGGGTCCATGCCCCGCCACGCCAGCCAGCCGATCCAGGCTGGCAACCGGGAGCGAGCATGCAAAATGTCGATGCGCTGCTCGGCTAGCCAGCGCCGTAGCGGTCGGATCCAGCGCAAAGTCCATGGTGACTTGGCACCGAGCGGCCAAGTCACATGTTCGGCGCCGTCGCGCAGCAGCTCCGGAACCAGTCGCCCACCGGCGGAAATCACCACGGCGCGATGACCTTGCCGGACCAGTTCCCGAGCTACTTCCAACGTGCCGCGCTCCACGCCACCGCCATTCAAGGCCGGCACCAGCTGTGCTACGCTCAGGCGAACCATTGCTCGACGATCCGGTGAGCGCAGCGGTCGGCCTCGTCGAACGCCCCGACGGGACGCGAGAGCTGCGAGGTCCGCTGCCAGTCCTCAAAAAAGGTCACCCAGCCTTGCGCGGCCAATCGTTCGAGCCCCCGGCCGATGCGGTTCGGCCGTTTCAGCGGCACGTCCAGCACGCCCACCGCTGCACCGGCGGTCAGTGCCTCATACACCATCGACACGCTATCGGCCGTAACCCACGCCTGGCCTACCCGCGCCAACTGCGCCGGCAACCAGTCCGGACCGGTTTCGGTGACAGCGATTACGGTCAATCGCGATTCGGAAACGCCGCGCCAGTTTTCCAAAAAGTTGGGCGGCGTACGACGCGACGTGGTCAGAGTCCATCGCATCGCCGGGGCGGCGGCGAGAATGGTGTCAATTTGCCGGCGAAGGCCTGCGTCGTCCCAGCCGAAATGCGCCGAGGGACCGCCGATCAGCAGCAAGCCTCGATCGGGTTCCAGGGTTGAAGAGGGTCGGATGCGATTCAAGGCGCCGCGCGTGGCGAGAACATTCGGACGGACTGGCGGCAAATCGTGCTCGGGGATCAGGCACAGATCGAATAAGGTTAAAGGCAGGCTAGGCCGCATCAGTACTACCGCTCTGCCGCCTCTGTTATGGCGGGCAGCCAACAGGGAAAGATGGGTGCGATGGCCAGCGCCGACCAGCAAATCTGGCGTCAACAAGGTCCGCCAGGCCAGTGGAGACTGCAACCAAGCGACCATCGCCTGAATATTGGGCAGCGGTGACAGCTCGATCGCTTCGACTGGGCGCAACCGGCCCAGCGCTTCGATTAAACCCCGACTCTGGTTATCGTGGCCGGCCTTGCCATCGCTGAACCGCCAGATCCGCAATCCCCGCTCTTTCAAATGGCTAGCTCCCAGTTTCAGGTTGGAATGCCTTTCGTTGCGAATCTTCGCTATTAGTCGCTACCATTTCCATCCCTCACAACTGTCAAAATCACTTAAACCTTCAGTCCAGCCGTAGCTCACCTTCGGAATTTACACCTTGACAGACACTACCGACAATTAAATTAGCTTGACGATAGTAATATTATATTGACAACAAGAATCAAATATGATTATTTAATATTATATTTGATTACTCAATGAGGGGGAAATATAAAAGCGCGTAGAACAGGCAAACTGACAGACTGAGGAGGTTATGCAAGGTTGTATGGTTTGATACCGCAGCGATCTAGGATTACCGAGAGATCGTCAAAGGCCCGGACATGACCGAGGCAACCATAAAAGTTCTGATGCACCTATCCGGGAAGCTGGACTTCGAGAACTTCACCCAGCAAAACCAGATGGACATCGCTAAAGAACTTGGGTATGCAAAAAAACGCATCACACACTATACGCTTACTAACTTTCAAGCAGATCGTACTTGAAAGCACAAGGGTCGGACAGTCGAGGTGAAAACGCTCCTGGCACACCGCCGGGAATAGCTCAAAGTGATTGGGGATGGAATCACCAGCTCCAACAATCTCACCAAGTGAAATCTTGCCAAAGTTTCTGTTAAAAAAAAGCAAAATTTCAGGAAATAAATAGCCATGCTTACGTTCAGCCAAATGTTAAAAATCCTCAAAAAGCCAGTAGCAGTGAAGTCTTACTTATTGCTCGCTACCTGCTTAATAGCGGCGAATGCTATTCAAGCCTCAGCAGAGGAAGCCGGGGTGACCGGTACCACTATACAAATCGGTGGAGTAATGGATTTGAACGGCGCATCCAAAGGGCTTGGCCTAGGAATGAAAGCGGGTATTGAAGCTGCGCTCAATGGAGAAAAAATCCAAAACCATTCTATTAAACTCGTTGTGCTAAATGATTATTACACCCCTACTGAGACAGTTAAGGCTACCCAACAGCTCATCAACCAGGGAATATTCCTCATGCTAGGCAACGTGGGTACTCCCACAGCGAAAGTCGCCTTGCCGATTCTAGCCACGAATAAAGTCCCTGCCGTCGGTTTTTTCACCGGTGCCGATCTCTTGCGGCCCGGTGTCGGCGACATCATTAACTTTCGTGCCAGTTATGTTCAGGAAATCGCCACCACGGTCGAAACTGCCCTCGCCGCAGGCGTGAAACCCCAGGAGATTTGCGCCTTCGTCCAAAACGACGCTTATGGCATGGCTGGCATATCGGGACTCAAGGTGGCGCTAGCGAAGCAACCCAGTATGGCCGAGACCATCAGTAAATTGGAGCAAATCCTTGCCATGCCAGGAGAAGAACCCGCCCGTAACAATGTAGGGCCGGTGGGCGTCTATTTGCGTAACGGGAAAATCGTGAGGGAGGGCTATCTATCACTGAAACAGTGGGAGAAAACAGCAAACACACACTGTCGCCTTATCGTAACCGTTGGAACCTATGCTCCAATCGCCGATTTTATCGGTTACTCTCGCCTCAAAGGCGACAACTGGGTCGTCAGCGCGGTGTCCTTTACCGGTACCGACTATCTACTAAAAGCCGTAGAGGCTTATAAAATTACTAACGGAGTTATCATCACTAACGTTGTGCCAGCCTTGGATTCATCCCTACCCATCGTGGAAGAAGCCCGCAAGGCCCTCAGAGATCAGCTGAATTACGTGTCATTGGAAGGGTTCGTGGTCGGCAAGATGTTTCTGGCCATCACACGCGATATTAAAGGTGATATTACCCGCGAGAATTTTCTGAAAACCGTGCACGGCCGAACCTTTGATTTAGGCGGTTTAAAGTTGGATTTTACTAGCGATAACCAAGGTTCCGACTTCGTGCAACTAAGCTATCTTGACGGCGGAGAACTGAAAAGCGCCACGCCTCAACAATTGGGTAAGGTCTTCCAATAGATGGCTTTATGACAAACAAGGGGGTAGAAAGAGAAGCTTCGCGCCTTTCTTTGCAAGGCAGCTTCCGTGTTTTGAAAGTGTCGGCATTGTAGCTTCCCGGAAATAGGAACAGTACGACAAGGCCGCCACTTTCGATGCACGCGGCGAGTAGGGTTATCTGGAACTGCCTTACCCCAAGCGAAAAGGTGGGATTTGCTATAATCTCGTCCCCTACCCCGCCTTTAAAACCTGGACTCACGTCTGTTGCCAAACTCGATAGCCCTACGCGCCAAACACTTTAAAAGAACGTGACATCGACCCATCCCCCTGAATCCGCCGTTCCTACCGCCGGCCAGTGGCAATTCTGGATCGACCGGGGTGGTACTTTCACCGACGTGGTCGCCCGACGCCCCGACGGTCGATTAGTAACGCGCAAGCTGTTGTCGGACAATCCCGAGTATTACGCCGATGCCGCCCTGCAAGGCATCCGCGACCTGCTGGGCGTGGTACCGACCGAGCCGATCCCCGCCGACCGGATCGCGGCGGTCAAGATGGGCACCACCGTTGCAACCAATGCCTTGCTGGAACGCAAGGGCGACCGCACTTTGCTGCTGATCACTCAGGGCTTTCGCGACGCCCTGCGGATTGGTTACCAAAATCGGCCCAAACTGTTCGCCCGCCACATCGTGCTGCCGGAATTGCTCTACGAGCGGGTGGTGGAAGCGCGGGAACGGCTCTCGGCACGAGGGGAAACCATTGTCCCATTTGATCCCGCCAGCGCTCGCGCACTACTGGAAGACGCCTATCGCGCTGGCATTCGCGCCATCGCCATCGTGTTCCTGCACGGGTATCGCCATCCGGCGCACGAGCGACAAGCGGCGGAGCTAGCGCGGGACATCGGCTTCACTCAGATTTCGGTCTCGCACCAAATCAGCCCACTGATGAAATTGGTCGGGCGTGGCGATACCACGGTCGTCGATGCGTATTTGTCACCGATTCTGCGCCGCCATATCGATCGCGTGGCCAGCGAGCTGGGTCAGACGCGACTGCTGTTCATGCAGTCCAACGGCGGCTTGGCCGATGCCCGGCATTTCCAGGGTAAGGACAGCATCTTGTCCGGTCCAGCCGGTGGTATCGTCGGTGCCGCCCGCGCCGCTGCCCGCGCCGGATTCGACAAGATCATCACTTTCGACATGGGCGGTACTTCCACCGATGTCGCTCATTACGCCGGCAAGTACGAGCGTGCGTTCGACACCCTGGTCGCCGGGGTACGGCTGCGAGCGCCGATGCTGCACGTTCACACTGTGGCCGCGGGTGGTGGTTCGATCTGCCGCTTCGACGGCACCCGGCTGCGGGTCGGCCCGGAATCCGCCGGTGCCAATCCGGGACCCGCCTGCTACCGGCGCGGCGGGCCGCTCACCGTGACTGACTGCAATCTGTTACTAGGACGGATTCAGCCGGCTTTCTTTCCGGCGGTATTCGGTCCCGAACGGAACCAGCCCCTAGATCGAGAAACGGTGATTCACCAGTTCGAGGCGCTAGCCGCCGATATTCGGACCACGGTTGGCAAAATCTACAGCGTGGAGGAACTCGCCGAGGGATTCCTGACCATCGCCGTCGAAAACATGGCGAACGCCATCAAGCAGATCTCTACTCAGCGCGGCTACGACCCAACCGAATATGCGCTGTGCTGCTTCGGCGGCGCGGGGGGCCAACATGCGTGCGCGGTAGCCGACGCCTTGGGCATGTCCACCATCTTTATTCATCCCCTGGCCGGCGTCTTGTCCGCCTACGGGATGGGGCTGGCCGATGCCCGGCTGTTGAAAGAGCATGCGATTGAAGAGCCGTTGACGGCGGATTTGATGCCGCTGCTGCAGCGGATTTTCACCGAACTGGCGCAGACCGGTCGAACCGAAATGATGGCGCAGGATATTCCCGCTGTCCGGATTCGCGCTGTGCGGACGATCCGCCTGCGCTACGCCGGCAGCGATACCGCCTTGAGCGTCACCGGCGACGACGCCGCTGAATTGCAAGCCCGCTTTGAGGCCGCTCACCGGCAACGTTACGGTTTCACGATGCCCGACAAACGCTTGATCGTGGAAGCGGCTTCGGTCGAAATCATCGGAGCGGGCTTCGATCTTGACGACCCCACAGAAACGCCGCAAGTCGGCGGCGAACTGCCGCCCTGCGCCGCGCACATTCAGCTGCACCTTACCGGCTGCAGTCTCATCGCCCCACTCCACCAGCGCGAGACACTGCGGCCCGGCCACCGGATTGCCGGCCCGGCGATCATTGGCGAAACCGGTGCCACCACTCTGATCGAACCCGACTGGCAAGCCGAGGTCACGACCCGCCACGATCTGGTGCTGACCCGCCACCAGCCCCGCCCGCGACGGGTAGCGGTCGGCACCGATGCGGACCCGATCTTGCTGGAAGTGTTCAACAACCTGTTCATGGCCATCGCCGAACAGATGGGCGTGACCCTAGCCAATACCGCGCATTCGGTCAACATCAAGGAACGGCTGGATTTTTCCTGCGCGCTGTTCGATCGAAACGGCCAACTGATTGCTAACGCGCCTCATATTCCGGTACACCTCGGCTCGATGGGTGAGGCGGTGCAGGCCGTTATTCAAGCCCATCAAGGCCAATTCCAGCCTGGTGACGCCTACGCCAGCAACGCCCCCTACAACGGCGGCACTCACCTGCCGGACATCACGGTGATTACCCCGGTGTTCGATGCGGTGGGACAGGACTTGCTGTTTTACGTCGCCTCGCGGGGCCATCACGCCGACATCGGCGGTATCACGCCCGGCTCGATGCCGCCAGATAGCACCACCATCGATCAAGAGGGCATATTGCTGGATAACTTGCAACTGGTAGCCGGCGGCCGCTTTTGCGAGCAGGCGCTACTGGAGCGGCTCAACGCCGGCCCTTGGCCGGTCCGCAACCCTCGGCAAAATCTGGCCGATTTACACGCCCAAATCGCCGCCAACGAAAAGGGCGCCCAAGAACTGCGACGCATGGTGGCGCACTTCGGCCTGGAAGCTGTCAACGCCTACATGGGGCACATCCAGGACAACGCTGCCGAACAGGTACGCCGAGCGCTGGATCGGCTGCAGGATGGCGCGTTTGCCTACGAGATGGACAACGGTGCGGTGATCCGCGTCGCGGTGACCCTGGACCGGGCGCGACGCTCGGCTAAAATCGACTTCACCGGCACCTCGCCCCAGCAGGCCAGCAATTTCAACGCTCCCCGCGCAGTCTGTCTGGCGGCGGTACTGTACGTATTCCGCACCCTGGTGGACGAGGACATCCCCCTCAACGCGGGTTGCCTGCGCCCGCTGGAGATTGTCATCCCCAAAGGTAACTTGCTCGATCCCTGTCCGCCGGCGGCGGTAGTGGCGGGCAATGTGGAAACGTCACAATGCATCGTCGATGCCCTGTACGGGGCGCTCGGCGTGATGGCGGCAGCCCAAGGGACCATGAACAACTTCACCTTCGGCAACAACCGCCACCAATACTACGAAACCCTGTGTGGCGGAGCCGGAGCCGGACCCAGCTTCGACGGCGCTTCGGCGGTGCATACCCACATGACCAACTCCCGGCTGACCGACCCCGAGGTGCTGGAATGGCGGCTTCCGGTGCAGGTGGAGGAATTTCGCATCCGCGAGCACAGCGGCGGCCCGGGCCGCTGGCACGGTGGCGATGGCGTGGTTCGACGCATCCGCTTTCTGGAACCGATGACTGCCGCGATCTTGTCCGGTCATCGCCGCATTCCCCCCTACGGCCTGGAGGGTGGGAAACCGGGCCTGACGGGCCGCAATACCGTGGAGCGGGCCGATGGTCGAATTGAGGAATTGCCGGGTACGGCTCAAATAACCGTGCAAGCTGGCGATGTGTTCGTCATCGAAACGCCAGGCGGCGGGGGGTATAGCGACACTCGCGCCCCGGTGCCTAACTGCTCGCCGATTCCTTCGGATAAACCCGCACCAACATGATGCGGGGACCGTTCATCTTTTTCACCACCACATCGAACTGGTCGAACTCAACTTTCTGGCCTTCGTGCGGTACGTCACCCAGTTTCCACATGACCAGCCCACCCACTGAATCGACGTTTTCGTTCTCAATCTCGATACCCAGCACCCGTTCCAAGGTAAAAATGGGCAGGCTGCCCTTGCCCATAAACGTATCGTCGTCCAACCGGATCCAATCGTTCTGATTCTGCCGAAATTCGTCGCGGATACCCCCGACCAGGGCGCCCAACATATCGTCGAGCGTGATAAAACCTTCGGCCCGGCCACCTTTCTGGCCAACGATGGCAAAATGCGGCGCCCCTTTGCGAAACCGCCGGAACAATTCCACGGCGGGCGTGTTGGGCGCGACGTATTGCACCGGACGCAGATAATCGTTCAGATTTCCAATCGACTTGCCCTGCTGCTGGGCCAGAAACAGATCTTTCAGATGGATAATACCCAGCACGGTTTCCCCATCCCGCTCAAAGTATGGATAACGGCTGAACCGGCTGTGGTAAATGGTTTCCAGGTTTTGTCCCAGGGAACGGGCTTGGTATAACCCCGTGACCTCGCTGATCGGCCGCATCAATTCGGATACTTCGAGATCGCTAAAATCCAAGGTGTAAGCCATCACCTGCAATTCGTCCTGATTCAGCTTTTCCGTGGGATGACTGCCGCGCACGATCAGCTTGATCTCTTCCGCCGAATAGCTGGTTTCATGGCCGTGCCCACCGTCGAGCCCGGCTAGCCGCAACACCCCGATCGCGCTAGCGTTCAATAGCCAAATCGCCGGATACATGAGCCAATAGAAAGAATAAAGGGGGGTGGCAGTCCAGATGGAAATCCACTCTGGCCGGCGGATGGCCAGCGACTTTGGTGCCAGCTCGCCTACCACGATGTGCAGAAAGGTGATGACTGAAAACGCGAAGATAACGGAAACGACGTGAATCAGCTCCGGCGACGTGACATTCAACCAGCCGAAAACCGGCTCCAGCAATCGGGCAAACGCCGGCTCGCCGATCCAGCCCAGCCCCAGCGAAGCCAAGGTGATACCCAACTGGCAGGCGGACAAGTAAGCGTCGAGGTGGGAATGCACCGTGGACAATATACGCCCGCGCCAACCGTGGAGTTTGGCGATGGAACGGACACGGGTCTGCCGCAATTTGACCAATCCGAACTCGGCAGCCACGAAAAAACCGTTCAGCGCCACCAGCAGCAACGCCGCCACGACCCACAGGAAATTTTCCAATCGCGCGTGTCTCCGTGATGCGGAGATTCAAGTATAGGCGGCGGCGGCATGCTCGGACCAGGTTTGCTGGAATCGCAACCCGCACAAGAGCTTTCAAACCCGCCTTGATTCCTACCAATATTGACTAAAATCAGGCGCGCGCTCCGGCAGCGCGCGCGGTGTGCCGTCGCTGCTGACGGCGACGTAAACGATCACGGCTTCCGTGACCTTGGTGGATTGCAGCGTACCGTCATGCGCCCGTTGGGTGAAGACTTCCACTTTCACCGTAATCGAGGTCGAGCCTACTTTCTGAATACGGGCGAAGCAACTCACCAAATCGCCTACGTTCACTGGCCGGTGAAACTCCATCGACGTGACTGCCACCGTCACCACCGGGCCGCCGGCATACTCCAGCGCCACGATGCCGCCCGCGACATCCATCTGCGCCATGATCCAGCCGCCGAAAATCTTACCGCCAGGGTTGGTGTACGCCGGCATCGCCAGAATGCGAACGGTCGGTTGACGGTCGCGGGGAAACCGATCTTGCTCTTCCGGTTCGATTGTAGCCATGGGAACTCCTAAACTCGGCTTCGCAAGCCGCGAAGCGTGAACGGGTACGACAGCCGGCGCCAACGGCCGGTTTGGCCTCACCAGATGGCCTCACTCCCGACGAACTCGGTTATGATAGTCCATGCTAAACTGGCACCACTTCAAACGAGGATCGAAAGGCAAATGGCACGCAGTAGAACGGTGGCCGTTTACACCGGCGACGAAGTCAGCCATTACGGATTCGAGGACCATCCTTTCAGCGAGGATCGCATCCATGCCTTCTGGGATGAGATGCACATCCGCCAACTCGCCGATCAAGTGCGTATTCTCCACCCCATGATGGCAACCGAGGACCAGATCCGGCTATTCCATACTCCAACATACGTCGAGAAGGTCAAGACCTATTCCGAGGCCGGGACAGGACTGTTGGATTACGGTGACACTCCAGCTTATAAAGGTATCTTCGAAGATGCGGCGAAAGTGGTCGGCACCGTTCTCGATGCCACTCACAAGATCATGAATAACGAAGTGCGGCGCATCTTCGCACCGATCGCTGGCCTGCATCACAGCATGCCCGACACTGCCTCCGGCTTTTGCGTGTTCAACGATGTCGGAGTCGCCATCAAGCTACTGCAACAGGAATACGGCCTGGAACGCATTGCTTACGTCGATATCGACGCCCACCACGGCGATGGACTGTTTTATCCGTTTGAAACCGACCCGACCGTGATTTATGCCGACATCCACGAAGATGGCCGCTACAACTTTCCGCAGAGCGGCTTTTCTCACGAGGACGGCAAGGGACCGGCCAAGGGCCGCAAGCTCAACATTCCGCTGCTGCCGCTATCCGCCGACGACGATTTTCTGATGATGTGGGACAAGATTGAGGGGTTTTTACGCCGATGGGAACCACAGTTCGTCTTCATAAACTGTGGAGCCGACGGATTGGACGGCGACCCGCTGGCCCATCTGCACTACACGGCTCGCGCTCATAGCCGCGCCATTCGCGGTTTGTGCCAGATCGCCGAGGATTACGCCGAAGGCCGCATCGTTGCGGTCGGCGGCGGCGGTTACGATCTACGCAACGTCGCCAAGGCATGGACCGCTGTGGTCGATGCCCTCTTGGAATCGCCAATGCCCTGATGACGGCATGCGGCGGCGGCCCTGCCGAGGAGAAGGGATACAGGGTTGCCGCCACGGCCGGCTGTTTTATGCGGTTTCTTGGCTACCCCCCCCAAGGCTATAAGAGTACAATCGTTTTTTTCATGAGTGCGCCCACTCTTTCGACCGAACGAGCGGGCGTCTGCCATTTATAGAGGTCGCGAATGTTCAGTCGAGAGATGCGAATCGCTGGGTTTGACGATGAGTTGTGGGCCGCTTTACGGGGCGAGAAGCAGCGTCAGGAAGCCCACATCGAGCTGATCGCCTCGGAAAATTACGCCAGCCCCCGGGTACTCGAAGCCCAAGGCTCGGTGTTGACCAACAAGTACGCCGAAGGTTATCCCGGTAAACGCTATTATGGCGGCTGCGAGTTCGTGGATATTGCCGAACAACTGGCCATCGACCGCGCCAAGCAACTGTTCGGGGCCGACTTCGCCAACGTCCAGCCTCACTCCGGCTCGCAAGCCAACGCCGCCGTCTACATGGCACTGATCGAGCCGGGCGATACGGTCTTGGGCATGAGCTTGGCCCACGGCGGCCACCTCACCCACGGCGCCAAGGTCAACTTTTCCGGCCGACTGTATCAGGCGGTGCAATACGGCTTGAATGAAGCCACCGGCGAGATCGACTACGAGCAGGTGGAACGATTGGCGCTGGAATGCAAGCCCAAGATGATCGTTGCCGGCTTCTCGGCCTATTCCCGTGTCGTGGATTGGCAACGGTTCCGCGCGATCGCCGATCAAGTGGGCGCCTACTTGGTCGTGGACATGGCGCACGTCGCTGGGCTGGTGGCAGCGGGCGTGTACCCCACCCCGGTACCCATCGCCGACGTCACCACCACCACCACCCACAAAACCCTGCGTGGCCCGCGCGGCGGTCTGATCCTGGCCCGCGCCAACCCCGAGATCGAAAAGAAGCTGAACTCGCTGGTGTTTCCCGGCACCCAGGGCGGTCCGCTGATGCACGTCATCGCCGCCAAGGCGGTCGCCCTGCTGGAAGCTCTGCAACCGGATTTCGTCGATTACCAAAAGCAGGTCGTCGCCAACGCCCGTGCCATGGCCGGCGTTTTCTTCGAACGGGGCTACCAAGTGGTTTCGGGCGGCACTGACAATCACCTACTCCTGGTCAGCTTGATCGACAAGGGACTCACCGGTAAAGCCGCCGACGCCGCGCTGGGTCGGGCCTGGATTACCGTCAATAAGAATGCAGTGCCGAACGACCCGCAATCACCATTCGTCACCAGCGGCATTCGCGTCGGCTCGCCAGCAATCACAACGCGTGGCTTTAAGGAACGCGAATGTCGAGAATTGACCGGCTGGATGTGCGACATTCTCGACGACCTGGCGAACGAAGCCGTCATCGACCGGGTACGCGGCCAAGTGACCGAACTGTGCGCCAAATTCCCGGTGTACGGCTGAGTTCAGGCGGCGGACGCGCGAGGCGGCGGCGATGCATTGTCCATTCTGCGGCACGCCCGACACGCGGGTGATCGACTCGCGGCTGTCGGCGGAGGGTGACAAAGTCCGCCGCCGCCGTGAATGCCCACGTTGCAACGCCCGTTTCACCACCTACGAGGTCGCGGAGTTGCTGATGCCGCCGGTGATGAAACGCGACGGACGCCGCGAGCCGTTCCTGGATGAGAAGCTGCGGACGGGTCTGCTGCGCGCCTTGGAAAAGCGGCCCGTCAGCGCTGAGCGGATTGAGGAAACCGTATTGCGCCTCAAGAATCGGGCGCGCGCCAGTGGCGAACGGGAATTGAGCAGTCAGCGCATCGGCGAGTGGGTGATGGACGAATTGCGCAATCTCGATCAGGTCGCCTATGTTCGCTTCGCCTCGGTCTACCGTAGTTTCGAGGATGTCAACGCCTTTCGGGAAGAGATCGAGCGGTTGCAAAAAGCGCCCAGAACGGCGGATTCCGATTGATGCCCTCCGATTCCGTCTCCTCTCGCTGCCCATCTCCTTCGAGGGCAACGGGAAACAGGTGGTCAGCTGATGATTATCGGTACATGGCACACGCCTTGATACTCGCGCGGCGCGGCTTGTACGGTACCGACCCTAATCCAAGAGTGGGTTGCACGCTGGTCCGGGAGGGTGAAATTGTCGGCGAAGGTTGGCACCAGCGTGCCGGTGAGCCCCACGCCGAGGTTAACGCGCTGGCGATGGCCGGAGTACGAGCGCGTGGCGCGACAGCCTATGTCACACTTGAACCCTGCTGCCATTACGGCCGCACCCCGCCCTGCACCGACGCGCTGCTCGCTGCCGGCATTTCCCGCCTAGTAGCGGCCATGCCGGACCCGAACCCGCAAGTCGCCGGTAAAGGGTTGACGATTTTGCGCGATGCCGGCGTCGCGGTGGAATGTGGTTTGCTGGAGACCGAAGCGCAGGCGCTAAATCCGGGTTTCATCCAGCGCATGATCGAAGGGCGGCCTTTCGTCCGCCTCAAACTGGCAATGAGTCTGGATGGACGCACGGCACTCGCTTCGGGTGAAAGCCAATGGCTGACCAGCGAAGCCGCGCGCCGGGATGTGCAGCGGCTGCGGGCGCGCGCCTCGGCAATTCTGACCGGCAGTGGCACGGTGCTGGCCGATGACCCCAGCCTCAACGTCCGCTTGCCGGAAGCCGAGCATCAACCGCTGCGGGTCATTCTCGATACTCGCTTGCGAACACCGCCGACTGCCAAGACCCTGCAACTACCCGGTTCGGTGCTGATTTTGACCGCTGTCGCCGATCCTACCTTGCAGCAGCCGCTGCGGGCGGCAGGCGCCGATGTCGTGGTCGTGCCGCGTGCCGCGAATGGCTTGGATTTGCGGGCCGTCATGGCGGAACTTGCCCGCCGCGAATGCAATGAAATCCATGCGGAATGCGGACCGACCTTGGCCGGTGCGTTATTACAAGCTGGATTGCTCGATGAATTGGTGATTTACATGGCCCCGATACTACTAGGCGATAAAGCACGCAGCTTGTTCGAGTTACCGGAATTGAAACAGATGCAAGATCGACATGAATTGGAGGTTGTGGATACGCAAATGGTGGGACGGGATTGGCGAATAAGACTGAGAAGCTGCCCAATAGTTTCTCCCTACTTTTGAGGACTGACAAAAACTCTTACATATTTGGATTTTATTGCAGGTCTCAAAAAGATATGAAGCATGAATTTGAGGTCGGTTTAAAATACCCTAGATGTGGCGCAATAGCGTCTGCACCTATTGGCCAATCTTGTGGTTTTTATATTTCCCTAGATTCACCCGAACCTGTCATAAAAATATCAAAATGCCCTAAATGTCATGAACTAATTTTCGATAAGGAAAATATCTGTCCATACTGCGACTTTCGGATTTCTGAAGCCAAATTAAAAAAGAAAGAATATTTAAAATATAGCTAGCTATTTTTGCATAATCGGAATTGCTATATTCATGATAAGCATCATCGCAGCAAATGCTCCATTAGGAATACTCTCAGGGATGATCTTTATATTGATAGGTTTTATTGCTTTTACTAAGCATTATTGTTCTTATTAGGAATTCTTTTCAAGACATCAAAACTCCATCCAGCCTTTAATTTTTACTCATCATTATCTGGGTAAAATGCCATTATGTTCACCGGCATCATCGCAGCAGTCGGAACCATTACCGCCCTGCAACCCCGCAGCGGCGATGTACGCCTGCGCATCACCGCCGGCAAGCTCGATTTGAGCGACGTGCAACTCGGCGACAGTATTGCCGTCAGTGGCGTTTGCCTGACGGCCGTCGAACTCCCCGGCGACGGCTTCTGGGCCGATGCCTCACGCGAGACGCTGGAATGCACGATTCTCGGCGGGGCCGCACTCGGCATGAAAGTCAATCTGGAAAAGGCCCTGACTCCGACCACCCGGCTTGGCGGCCATCTGGTCAGCGGCCATGTCGACGGCATCGGCACAGTCACGGAATGGCGTCCGGACGGCCGCTCCTGGCGATTGCGAATTCAGGCGCCAGATGCACTGGCCCGCTATATCGCTGCCAAAGGCTCGATCTGCGTGGACGGCGTTAGCCTGACCGTCAACCGAGTGGACGGCGCGGCATTCGAACTTAACATCGTCCCGCACACCCTGGCGGAAACCACGCTGGCGGATTTCAAAACAGGCCGACGGGTCAATTTAGAGGTCGACTTGATCGCCCGCTATTTGGAGCGGTTGCTGCTCGGCGACCGCGCCGCGCAGCCGGGCGGTGTGTTGACCGAGGCGCTCCTGCGCGAACACGGTTTCTGGAAATAGTCATGGCACTGAACAGTATCGACGAAATTCTTGACGACTTTCGGCAAGGTAAGATGGTGATCGTCATGGACGATGAGGATCGCGAAAACGAAGGCGATCTACTGATGGCCGCCTCGCTAGTCCGTCCGGAAGACATCAATTTCATGGCCCGCTACGGGCGTGGTTTGATCTGCTTGTCGTTGACACGCGAGCGCTGCCAACAATTACGCCTGCCCCTGATGGTCCAGGACAACTCCTCACCCTTCTCCACCAACTTCACGGTCTCCATCGAAGCGGCACAAGGCGTCACCACCGGCATTTCCGCCTACGACCGCGCCCACACCATCCGTACCGCGGTCCGACCCGATACCCGGCCTGACGATTTGGTCCAACCTGGACACATCTTTCCCTTGATGGCGCAACCCGGCGGCGTGCTAACTCGCGCCGGGCATACCGAGGCGGGCTGCGATCTGGCCCGTTTGGCAGGTCTGGAACCGGCCGCGGTACTCATCGAAATTCTCAACGAAGACGGCACGATGGCACGGCGGCCCGATCTGGAGGCGTTCGCTGCTCAACACGGCATGAAAATCGGCACCATCGCGGACCTGATTCGCTACCGGATGCAGAACGAAAAGACTGTTGAACGGGTCGCCGATGCGATGCTCAACACCGAATTTGGGCCGTTCCGGGTGCTGACCTATCAGGACGTGGTCAGCCGCCAAGTGCATTTCGCCCTCGTCAAAGGCGATGTCGATCCCGACCAGCCGGTGCTGGTCCGAGTCCATGTCCAACATCTGTTAAGCGATGTGCTGACTCTGCGACTCCACGACAGCGGTTGGCCACTGCGTGACGCCCTGCAGCGCGTAGCGCGCGAACCCGCAGGGGTACTGGTGTTTCTGAGTTACCCGGAAGAGCCTGCCGCATTGATCCGCCGAATGCGCGGCTACCAGTTCGGCCAGGGCGATATACCACGTCCAGCCGATCAGTCCATCGAACTGCGCACCTACGGTATCGGCGCCCAGATTTTGCTCGATATCGGCGTGAGGCGGATGCGGGTATTGAGCGCGCCCAGGCGCATCACTGGCCTGTCCGGTTTCAACCTGAAGGTCGTCGAATACGTTTCCTGAATTCTGCTCTCCACCGACCGTTACGGAATTTCCCATGCACGACATCAATACTATCGAGGGCGACTTCACGCTGTTGCAAGACGCCCGCTTCGCCCTGGTCGCGGCCCGGTTTAATAGCTTCATCGTCCAGAGTTTAATCAGCGGCGCGGTCGATACCTTGCGCCGTCACGGCGTCCCGGCAACCAACATCGACTTGATCTGGGCGCCCGGCTCGTTCGAGTTGCCACTGGCCGCACAACGCCTGGCCGCCAGCGAACGCTACGACGGCATCGTCGCGCTTGGTGCAGTGATTCGCGGTGGCACGCCCCACTTTGAATACGTCGCCGGTGAATGCGCCAAAGGGCTGGCGAGCGTCTCCCTGCAATACAATATCCCGCTCGGCTTCGGTGTGCTGACCGTGGATACCATCGACCAAGCGGTGGAACGAGCCGGCACAAAGGCCGGTAATAAAGGCGCCGAGGCGGTGATGTCGGTCTTGGAGATGGTTAGCCTGCTGCGCCGGCTGGAAGGTTGAATCGTGCGCAATCCGGCTCGTAAAAATTTGCCCGGCAAGCGCGCTTGGGCGCGACGCTGCGCGGCACAAGCCTTGTATCAGTGGCAATTGACCGGCCAGGAACCGATCCGAATCGCGACCCAGTTTCTGGCCGATCAGGACTTGGGCAAGGCCGATCCCGATTATTTCCGGGAACTGGTCACACAAGTCCCGGCTCGTGTTGAAGAAATCGATGCCGTGCTGGCTCCCTTTCTGGATCGGCCCATGCTCCAGGTCGATCCAGTGGAACGCGCCATTCTGCGCCTTGGCGGCTACGAACTGACCCAACGCCTCGACATCGCCAGCCGGATCGTCATCAACGAAGCCGTCGAACTGGCCAAGGTGTTCGGCGCCGACCAAGGCCATCGCTTCGTCAACGGGGTGCTCGATAAGGTCGCCCGTGCGACCCGACCGATCGAGTTTGTTGGTCCTTCCTGAAAAACCTCCATACTTCCCTAAGTCCCGCACTACACTCTGTCAGAACATCCATGCGAGGACAGACGACGTGATGTCGCGATCCATCACTATTACCAGCGAAATCCTGCAAGTGGGCGGCTATGGCCTGACCGCCCCTGAGGATGCTGCCATTTATCTGATCAATTTCGACGGCCACGCGGCGCTCGTGGACGCTGGCACGGGGCGCGGCCATAAGCGATTGCTCGACAATATCGATAAGGCAGGCGTTCGCGGGGAGCAAATCGAGTATCTGCTGCTCACGCACTGCCACTACGATCACACCGGCGGCGCGCTCGATCTGCGCGACAAATTTGGCTGTCCGGTAATCGCTCACGAACTGGATGCCGATTTTCTGGAAAGCGGCGATACCGAGGTTACGGCGGCCAGTTGGTACGGCACCAAGTTCTATCCCTGTCCAGTGGATCGCCGCCTGAGCGGCGCGCAGGAAACGCTGATGCTGGGTGAGCGGCCGATCACTGCCCTGCACATCCCTGGCCACTCTCCGGGATCGCTGGCTTTCCTGACCGAGTCGGAAGGCCAAACCGTGTTGTTCGCTCAGGACGTACACGGACCGCTGGATCCTCGTCTACGCTCGAATCGGGCCGATTATCAAGTGTCGCTGGAACGGATGCTGGCCCTGAAAACCGATATCCTCTGCGAGGGACATTACGGCATTTTTCGCGGCAAGGTGGCCGTCGCGGATTTCATTCGTTCATTTCTGGAAGATGCGTATTGACGATGAGGGCCAACAGAGCCACCCGTGCGTGACGACAAACGCACAGTGATACTTCGCCACTCTCAATCGACAACCCTAATTTTCTCTTCGGAGGATGCTCAATGAATGCTCGATACGCGGTCATTTTGCTGATTGTTAGTTGCTTGTCGATCGGTGCCTGTAACAGCGATGGAGATAACGCCGAGATCGCTCGGGACGATCTTTGGCCTTCAGCGGGTCGCGATTTATACAACACCCGCTATCAAGACGCGGAAAATAGGATCGGCAAGGGCAACGCGACTGCCTTGACTCTACAATGGCAATTCACGACCGGCGGCGATGTCTCCGCAACACCGGCAGTGGATGACCGAGCGGCTTATATACCCGACTGGGCGGGCAACCTCTACGCTATCGATCGTAATACCGGGGTTCAGATTTGGTCGCACCGGATTGCCGATTACACCGGTATCGCCGATGACCTTGCACGCGCCACTCCCGTGATTGCCGGCGATAAATTGATCTTCGGTAACCAGAGCTCGAGAAAACAACCATCGGTCGCCTGGGTCATGGCGGTTGACAAACACACCGGTAATCTGATCTGGAAAACCCAAGCTGATTCCCACCCGGCTGCCATCATCACGCAGTCGGCCATTGCAGCCAACGGCATGATTTACGTGGGGGTTTCTTCCTGGGAAGAGGCTTATTCCGTTCTGATTCCCAATTACCAGTGCTGCACTTTTCGTGGGAGCATGTTGGCATTGGATGCGGATACGGGCCAAATTCTTTGGAAGCGGTACACGGTCCCCGAAGGCTATAGCGGGGGTGCCATTTGGGGCAGCACGGCGGTGCTGGACAGCCAGCGCAACACCTTATACGTATCTACCGGGAACAACTACACGGTACCGGCGGCAGTCCAGCAATGCGTAGCGAACGCCCAAGGGGATTCGGACGCCCAGCAAGCCTGCATTTCACCGGACGATCACTTCGACTCCGTGTTGGCGCTCGACCCTAGCAGTGGGGCGATCAAATGGGCGAAGACGGTATTACCCTTCGATGCCTGGAACGCAGGCTGCATCCCTACTTTCAGCAATGAGGACAACTGCCCTCAACCTGCCGGACCGGATTACGACTTCGGCCAAGGGCCAGCGCTGTTCACCGTGCGCCTTCAGAATGGGCAACTGCGCGATCTGCTGGGAGCTGGCCAGAAGAGTGGTCAATACTGGGCCTTCGACCCCGACACGGGCGATGTGGTATGGACGACTCAGGTAGGGCCTGGCGGTGAAGGCGGCGGTTTGCAATGGGGTTCGGCTGTGGATGGCCAGCGCATCTACGCAGCGGTTTCGAATAGCCAGCACAAATCCTGGACCCTCGTGCAAAACGGCGAGCCGAGTAGCGTCACTGTCAATTCGGGGCTCTGGAGCGCCCTGGATGCGGCCACGGGGAAGATTCTCTGGCAAGTCGCCGACCCCGGCTTTGGGCGGGACGGTCAACCTGCTCCGACCATGGGACCGGTGGCAACGGCCAATGGCGTGGTATACGCTTGCTCGCTGGACGTGGAAGGCTCTATGTATGCCTTTGACGCGGCCACGGGCACCGTACTTTGGAAATATGCCAGTGGCAACGTGTGCATTGGCGGTGCGGCCGTCTCGGACGGCACGGTTTATTGGGGTACCGGCTATGGCAATTTCACCGGCCAAGCCACGCCCGGTAACAAATTCTTTGCCTTTCATGTGCCGGGAGCGTAAGCCACCCCCTGAAACAGTCGCGCGCCCCGTCTAACCACGCGCTACGGTAGCGCACCCAACAACTCCAGCGCCCGCTTCAGCGCGGCGCGGGTTGTATCGTTGTTTTCCGGCGCGATCAATGCTTCCCGCATAAATTCTATGGTTTTGGGCGGATTCTGGGAAAACCGGTAGGCCAGAGTGAATGCCCCGATCGCCTTACCGACATCGTTCATCGCCCCGTAGACTTGCCCTAAGTTGTACCACGACGACGATCGCCCCGGCGCCAGCGAGATTGCGTAGACCAGTTGATGTTCCGCGCGTTTGAGTTGGCCGAGCTTGAGATTGGCGTAGCCGAGATTGCCCGCTACCTCGACATCGGCCGGATCAAGTTGCTGGGCCTGCTGAAAGGCGGTCGCGGCCGCTTGATAATCGTTCCGCTTGAGCGCCTCCAAACCCTGCTGATTGGCAGCGCGCGCTTCCTTCACGTTCTGATGGGTTGGCCGGGATACGCCTTCCAGTTGTTGCCGAGTCGCGTTCAGACCAGCCTCGTCGTTTTTAGCCGACTGTACGAGCATCCGCCCCACATAGCCAAATACCGCATCGTACTCGCCGGCCCACACTGTCGCCCCCACGCTCAACGCCGCGAATATCAGCACCTTCAACGTCTTCCCCATCGCCAAGTTCCTCTCCCCAGCCTACTGTTGCCGTTGCAAAAATCGCGTCACTTCCAACGCGAACGACTCCGCGCGCCAAGTGGCGGTCGCGGTGACGTGAGTAGCGTAGGGCATGACCCAGAGCCCACAGTTGGGAATCGCACCGAACATCTCCAAAATCTGATCCAGCGGCGCCACCGGATCGCGGTCGCCGACCGCGATCAAGGTCGGCTGAACGATGCCGCCCAGAATTTCCAGATCGTGAGCGTGATCAGTGGTGGTCGGTTCCAGGGCCTCCGATACCCGGCCAATCACTTCTTCCCAAGCATCTGGCCCACCTTGGGGCTGATGGATGTCGCTCAGCCACTTGTGCATTCCAACCCCGCGCCAGTAAGCGGGATCCGCCATGTCGCGCGTGCCGGCATGCGTCTCTACATCCTTGCGATAGCCGACCCGATACAGCACCAACTTATCAACCCGTTCGGGATGATGAATGGCCAGCCAGAGCGCCACCGCACCCCCCAGCGAAGACCCAACCAGATGCGCTTTCGGCAACCGCAATTCGTCCAACAATTCCAGCACGGCGCGGCCCATGTCACGGACGGCCAACTTCTCGGCCATCATCGGGCTGCCACCATGACCGAGGTGATCGGGCGCAATCACTCGAAAATGGCGCGCAAACAGTGGGATTTGCGGTGTCCACTCCGCGCCGCTCATGCCGCCGCTGTGCAATAGAACCAGCGGCTCGCCTTGGCCGCTTTCGGTGTAGTGCAAAATTGCCATGCTGGGATTCTCATGCTGGAAAGCTACGAGAGATTATAGCCACCCTTCCCCGCTTGCCGGATAATGCCCGGATAACAACCAGGAGAATGCCGCATGGCGATGATTTCCCGCACTTACCGCGCGCTCGGCCCGCACGGCTTCCACCGCATTCACTACACCGAGTGGGGCGATCCCGCCAATCCTAAGGTCTTGATTTGCGCGCATGGGATGACCCGTACCTGCCGCGACTTTGACTTTCTCGCCGCCGCGCTGGAACGGGAATATCGGGTGATCTGTCCGGACGTGGTGGGACGCGGCCAAAGCGACTGGCTGGATCACAAGAGCGACTACACCTATCCGGTTTACGTCAACGATATGGCGATGCTGCTGGCACGGATCGACGCGGAGCGGATCGATTGGGTCGGTACCTCGATGGGTGGCTTGATCGGCATGTTCCTGGCCAGCTATTCGGGCACTCCGATTCAGAAACTGTTAGTCAACGATGTAGGGCCACGCATACCCGCCGCCGGTCTAAAACGGGTCGCGGATTACGTCGGACGGGTAATCACTTTCGACAGCATCGAAGAAATGGATCGCGCGTTGCGTATCTTCGCCGCCGCCTTCGGCAAATTGACCGACGCGCAATGGCGACACATGATCGTGCACAGCGCCCGGCAGCTGGAGGACGGACGCTATACGGCGGCTTACGACCCCGGCATTGCCGACATCTTCAAGACCATCGAGTTGAAAGATATCGACCTGTGGCCTGTATGGGACGCCATCCGCTGTCCGACCCTGGTATTGCGAGGTGTGCATTCCGACGTACTGGATCACGCCGACGCCATTGCCATGACCGAGCGTGGCCCCAAGGCGAAATTGATCGAGTTCCCCGACATGGGCCATGCCCCGGCGCTGATGTCCGATGATCAAATCGCCATAGTGCGCGACTGGCTACTGGCGGATTGAAGCGTGTTGTGGCGCATCGCCGGGATCATTTTCCCGGTGTTCGCGGTTACCGGCATCGGCTGGCTGTACGCCCGCTGGAAACGGCCGGATTTGACGGTCGTCAACGATCTGAACATGGACCTGCTCGCGCCTCTGCTGGTGTTCTGGGCGCTGACGGCCAAGCCGTTCGGGGCCGACGAATTCCTGGATCTGAGTCTCGGTGGAGCAGCGGTGGTTCTCGGTTCCGGCTTACTGCTGCTGCCGATCATCCCGCTACTGAAGGTTCAGGCGAAGACATTCCTGCCGCCCATGATGTTCACCAACACCGGCAACATGGGCATTCCGCTGGCATTGTTTGCCTTTGGCGAGTCAGCGTTGCGGGCGGCGGTGTTGCTGTTCGTCGTTGAGGTTGTGCTGCATTTCACAGTCGGCTTGTACATCCTCGACCATCGGATCCGCCCTTGGAATCTGTTGCGGATGCCGATCTTCGCAGCTTTGATAGCTGGATTGGTTTGTGCCTCGGGTGGCTGGCTGCCACCGATTCCGGTCCTCACGGCCCTGAAACTGCTGGGCGAAGCATCTATTCCTCTGATGCTGCTCACATTGGGCGCGCGGTTTTACGAAGTTGGCATCGGCGACTGGCGGATCGGCTTGTGGGGCGCGCTGCTATGTCCGCTGTCGGGGGTGATTGCGGCACTGCTGGTCTTGCCGTGGCTGGATTTATCGCCGATGCAAACCGGCCAATTGTTGCTGTATGCGGCGCTACCACCCGCGATCATGAATTATTTGATAGCGGAACGCTATGAGCAGGAGCCAGAAAAGGTCGCTGCCATTGTGCTGATTGGCAACCTCGGCAGCCTAGTCGCAGTCCCGATGACGCTGTATTTCACTCTGCGGTAAGTCGAGCACGGAAGTCCAAAAATATCAGCGCGGAAGAACCCTGCCGAAGCAGTAGGGTTTACCGCGAAACGCACAAGAATTCACCGCTCAACAAGATCGAGCGGAGCGTTTCGGTGAGCGCTTGAAAAAACGCCACGCTCACTTCCTGAAAAAATTAGACTTCGCCTCGGTACCTGTGGCCAGATTCGTCCTTCTCCCGTACATCGTCGCCAGCCAGATTCCGAGCGCAATGAAAGCGATACCGATCCCATGAAAAGCGTACAGTCGCTCATCCAGGAAGATCATGGACAATATCGCGCCGAAGGCCGGCATCAGGTGCAAAAATTGGCCGGTACGATTAGCGCCCAATTCGGCTACCGCCCGATTCCAAAAGATATAGGCTAAAATTGAGGGAAATAGTGCCAGATACAAAATGCTGGCGACGGTCGCGCCATTGATGGCAAAGGTACGGGCGTGAACCAGATCCCAGCCGTACAGCGGCGTCAAGAGGGCCATGCCCAAGATAATGGTCGTCACCTGAAAATCGAGCGGCTGAAGTTCGGCCGGCCGCCAGCGCAGACAGACCGAGTACAGCGCCCAACTTAACACCGCAGCCAGAATCCACATATCGCCAGGGTTGAATTGGCGGGCCAGCAGGCTCTGTAAATCACCCCGCCCGACAATCACTAGCACTCCTACCAGCGACACCCCGATACCGAGTGTCTGCCAGCCAGTGACGGTCTGGCGCAGCAGCAGGAACGACAGCGCCACGATCAGCACCGGCGTCATCGATAGCATGATCACGGCGTTGGTGGCCGTGGTCGATTGCAATCCGATATAGACGAAGGTGTTGAAATTCACCACGCCCAACACGCTGAGCAAGAGCAGGATCGGCCAGTGACGGCGCAGCAAAGACTTTTGCCTCCGCAGCGAACACCCTACGAAGGGCAGCAGAATGACCAACGCCACCGCCCAGCGCCAGAAAGACAATGTGAACGGCGTGAACACCGTATGGACCGCACGGCCCAACACAAAATTGCCGGACCAGAATAAGGTGGTCAACACCAGCAGCAGATAAGGCGAAGGATGCCAAGGAACCAATGAGTTGAACATGGTGAAAACATCGTAATTCTGAAGGATCGTCGGCGTGAAAATTGATGAGGGTTCGGTCTAGATAGACAACCCGCTTCAAGTCTACAACCAGCGTTCCAGCAACGCTTTTATATCCTCATATCGGAACGGTTTGGTGACGTAATCGTCCATTCCTGCTTCCAGACATCTCTCTCGGTCCCCCACCATCGCATGCGCCGTTAAGGCGAGAATGGGCAAGCGCGGTTGCTGCTGGGTCTGCTCGCGTGCCCGGATCACTCGCGTCGCTTCATAACCGTCCATCTCCGGCATCTGACAATCCATCAATACCAAATCGTAAATATTATCCTCTAATGCCCGCAATGCTTCCCGACCGTTGTCGGCAATAGCCGCGTCCAGCCCTAACCCGACTAACATTTCCTGACATATCAATTGGTTCACCAAATTATCCTCCACCACCAGCACCCGCTTGCCGGTCAACGACCGCTGCTCTTGCCCATCGTTTGGAGAGTCCGCTGGCGGGAGCTTCACCCGATCGGCGCCCGCCAATCGAGCCAGAATTTCGTGCAATTCCACGCTGCGTATTGGCTTGTTCAACCACGCGTCGACCGCCATCTGATCCACCGAGGAAGGTTCCGCGCCCAGCATAACCAGACGCGCCATCCTCAAGGCTTGGTCGGCGCGGACGGCGTGCGCCAACGCCAATCCATCCATCGCTGGCATGTGCCGATCCAACAGCGCTAACCAATACGGATGATTAGCCGCCAGCGCGCACCGCAACGCCTGCAAAGCATCGGTCCCGCTCTCCACCGCTGTTGGTTCGATATCCCACGCTTGCAACAACTCCACCAACGCCTGTCGGCTGGCAGTGTTGTCGTCCACCACCAGAACCCGTTGGCCCGTCCAAGGTGGCGGCGCCATCTTGGACGGTGGGACCGCGATAGTTTCCAACTGGAGGGCGAACGAGAACTCCGAGCCCCCACCAGGGACGCTTTGCACCGTTAGCGTCCCCCCCATCAACGCAACCAGTCGCCTGGAAATCGTCAGCCCCAAACCCGTGCCGCCATACTTGCGCGTGGTGCTGCCATCGGCCTGAACGAATGCATCGAAGATCCGGGCCTGCTCCGACTCCGTCATGCCAATCCCGGTATCTCGCACCACGAAGCACAGCCGATCTTCCTCGGCAAGTTCCACGCGCAGCACAACTTCGCCCCGTTCGGTGAATTTGATGGCGTTACCCAACAAATTGGCCAATACCTGATGCAGTCGCGTCGGATCGCCGAGCACGCGTCGGGGCACCCGACCCGCCACCGCACATACCAGTTCCAATCCCTTCCGATGGGCTCCATCGACCCACAGTCCCACCGCATCTTCGACGTGTTGTCGCAGGTCGAACTCGATTTGCTCCAAGGTCAGCCGTCCCGCTTCCAGCTTGGAGACATCCAGAATATCGTTGATGATCGTCAGCAGATTCTTGGCCGAACTTTGAGCCGTATGCAGATAATGCCGTTGTTTGGCGTCTATCTCGGTTTTTTCTAGGAGTTCGAGCATGCCCAACACGCCGTTCATCGGCGTCCGAATCTCGTGGCTCATATTCGCCAAGAATTCCGACTTGGCTCGATTGGTCCGATCAGCAATTTCCTTGGCGGCACGCAACTCGCGTTCGTGACGGTCGAGAATCCTCCCCGTCCAATAAGTGATCAACCCGGCCAACAGCAATCCCCCGCCGCAGACCCACATCAACGCCCAACTTCGTGCTTTCTGGCTAGCCACCAACGCCGTTTGGAACGCCTCGGCATCGGTGTGGACGTGGCGGACCAATCCGTCGATTTGACCGGCCACCGTCTTGGCGACGCGGCGGCTGTCCGCCAACCATTGCTGTATCTGGCCGTTCAAACTCAGGATATCTTGGCGCACCACGAACACGCTGCGCTCGCTTTCGCCGAACGCGACCAAACGCTTTTCGATATTGGCCATATTGTCGGCGAGCACAGGGTTGTGTCGGGCCAGCTCGCCGGCTTGAAACGTTTCGGCCGCAACCCGAAAAATGTCATGGGAACGCTTGAAGCGCTCCTGCAAAACCAACAGACTGTCGGAGTCATTGGCTTCGGTAACCGCAGCTAGCACGGCAAACAGTAGATTACCTTCGCTTCGGATATCGAGGGCATAACCCATATTCCGTACCATCTGCTCGATCAAGACCAACACGGCCGATTGCATCTGGTCCAGCTCTTCTCGTAGATATTCGATCCAATGAGGTCCGAGCCACTCCAAGTAGCGATCAAGCGCGATTTCGAATTCCCGATCCAAGATCCTGGACTGCTGGAGGGACGATTCTTGTTGCAAAAACCGTTCGGCCGCGCTGGTCAACCGCGCGAAATTTTGATCTTGCTCGTCGTCTTGTGACAACCGCAAGCGACTAAACGCGGCACGCAGCGATTCGATGGCGTCTTCCTGGAGGTCGATGCCACTTTTGCCGGCGCCGCGACGTGCAGCGATCAAACGATCAAATAGCAGGCGCAGTTCCATGGCCGCCAGCACTTGTTGTATGTGCCGCTCTTGCGGCTCTCGCACAGCCGTCACCCGTTGGCGAACGATACGCTTGGCAAGCAGTTGATTGAGCGAATTGACTCCATAAACGACCGGGCTGACGGTATCGTTCATCTCGCCATGCACCCTGCCGATCTCGGCTAGCGTTGCGGCCTGTTGGTCGTCCAGCGCGATGCGGTCGGCGTTCGCCGCCTTGAGCGTTTGCAGGGTCGTAGCCAAAAAAGACACCCGGTCGCGTAAAATGGCAATAGCGTTGGGATCAACACGGACATCTAACCGGGCGATGTAGGCATCGATCTCGCGAACGAGACCGTCCAACTGGTCAGCGATCTGCTGTAATTGTCCACGATCACTGGCGTTCGCCAGAGTCGGCGCCAGCGCGACCAACAACGCGCTGCGCTCCGACAGGCGCAAGGCGGCCGAGGTCTCCGGCAAAACTTCGCGAGTCGTGCGCTTCACCGCTTGGCCGAGTTGGTCGGATGTATAGAGCGCGAGACTGACAGCAACAATCAGGATGATGGCAATCCCGCCGAAAGCCAGATAAAGCACCGCCTTGAACTTGCTTCGGCCGGGATCGGCCGCTCCGGCGCTCCACATCGTAAACCTCACAACAAGTCGTTGGCACGCAAGATTTCTGCAGCGTTGGTACGATCGATGGTCAAGGTCGGCAAGGTCAACCGCTTGGGGACATTCTCTCCCTGTAGAAACCGTAGTGCTTGCCGGATACCTTCGTCGCCGGGGGTTTTATAGAGAAAAGTGGCGGTCAGCACGCCGTCGTTTATCCATTTGACGCCCTCAGCCGGAATGCCGTCGATACCCAAAAAGGCGATGCCTTTTTCCCGCCCTGCGTCCTTGGCGGCTTGATAGGCACCGTAAGCCATGGGATCGTTGTGAGCATAGACCAGATCGATGGTAGGCTGTTTTTCGAGGGCTTCGGCCATGATCTCGTAGCCCCGATCCTGTTTCCAGTCGCCGTCCCTGGGTTGGTTGACGATTTGGATGCCCGGTTCCCGACTGACAATTTCATGAAAACCCTCGTGGCGATCCTGAGCCGGAGTAGACGCCATGCCACCCCAGATTTCCACCATCTTGCCGCGAGCCTGGCCGGAGCCACCGAGCAACTTCACTGCATAGCGACCGGCAGCACGACCGATCTCATGGTTGTCACCACCGATGAATTGGACATAGCGGTCGTTCAATACATCCCGGTCTAGCACGATAACAGGTATTCCAACATCGAACGCTTTGCTCACCACCGGAGTCAACGCGTCCGCGACCTTGGGCGAAATGAGGATGGCATCGACCCGTTGGGCGATAAAGGCTTCCATGTCAGCCACCTGCTGTTCGACCTTGTCCATGCCGTCTTTGACGATCAGGTCGATTTGCGGATATTTCGCCGCTTCCTCGCGCAATTCCTTGTTGAACAACAATCGCCATGGCTCAGTGGTGGTGGCCTGGGAAAAACCGATCACAACGCGTCGCTGCTTGGCGACCGCCTGGGGACGCAGCCCGTTGGGCTCGGGCGACAAGCCCATGGAAGCGCGATAGATGGCGAGCTGTTGGTCGCGCCCGAGGTCGTCGGTGATGGTTTCCCAGTGAGCCGCAACCTTATCCAGCGCTTCCTTGACGGGTATCTCGCCGTTCAACACGCGAGTCAGCTGGAGTTCCAAGGCTTCGGTATAGCGGAAAAACCCTGGAATACGCAGGTCCAACGCCACCTGGGGTGAATCGAGGCTGGCCCGCAATACCTCTAGATACTCCGCCGCTGCGGCTCGGGAAAAAACCCGGGTCCAGGCGTCGATATTGGTAAAGTGGGTCAGCCGATAGGGATTGATGCCGGTACCGCTGGTCACCACGTCATGTAGGCTGTTTTCCGGGCTGGAATACCACCGGATGTAATCCCAGGCGGCTTCCTGATGGCGGCTGTTCTTGGGCACGCCGGCAACCCAGCCGCCGAACGCCAGAAACGGGGCCTTGTAAGGATGCTCGAACCGCTCCCACCGCCAGGCTCGGCTGTTCCAAACGTCGCGGCTACCCGGCAGGATGAAATAACCGACCTTGCCGACAACGCGGGACTGGGACGGATCCTCGGCCAGCGGGCCGGTGTCGCCCCAATCCAGAATCATCGTCGCACGACCGCTCATGAAGGGTTGACGCGCCCCGACGATATCGTAGCTCTTAGCATCCGGCGGACAGAATTTCAGGATATCCACGTAATCCTGCACCGCCCGCACCCAGCCCGGGTTGTTGATTTGCGCTCGCATGGTATCGGGATCGAAGAATTGGGCGCCCCGAAAGGCGGGGTGGTTGGTGTAGGCCGAGGCTCGGCTGAACACGTCCCAGAATTGCTGGCCACCATGCGCGAACTCTTCCGCCGCACCGTATAGCACCGTGCCGTCGGCAGCCCGCCGGCCGGTGAAAAACTCGGCGATATCTCGATACTCGGTCCATGTATCGGGTGGTGTCAGCTCGCGACCGTAACGCTCGCGAAAATCCTTGCGGTTGACCGGATCCTCGAACAAATCCTTGCGATAGTAGCCCTGGAACAGGTCGCCATCCACGGTCATGGCGATCCACTTGCCGTTCCAGGTCATCAACCTTTCGCGATAGGTGGGATGGATATCGTCGAACGACTCGCTGCGGACCAATTCGGACGGCATCTCAGCGAGGTAAGGAAAAAAATCACCGGCCCAGGCGGGAGAATAAAACAGCACGTCGTAACCGGGGTGCCCAGTAGCCAGAGATGCCATGAATTCGTCGAACAATTTTCCAAATGACGTACCGACGACCCGTACTTTACCGCCCGTGCGTTGCTCCCAGGTTTGGGCATGGACTCTGGCCGGTGCGCCGATGGCCGAAACATTTTGCACGCCAACGGTGATCTCGACTCCAGCAAAACGCTGATCGGGCAGTGGTTGGCCCAGAACCGGAGAGATCTGGATCAATAACCCGAGAAACCCAAGCGCCATCCCGCCAAGCAATTTCAATCCGATTGATCGACCCACACTCCAACTCGCCTTGGATCGAAAAAACTGCATAGATATCGGATACACGGTTCCAACCTCATTATCTTTCGCCGATCAGAAATATCCGCCATGATAAAATTGAATGTCATCATCAGGGAGCGACACAACAGCGCCTAAAGGACAGAGCATAACTAACTGACAAGACTTCGGAGTTTCTGATTTAACACCATCATTTTAGATATAATCGCCACATATTTATGATAGAACAATTGGCTGTATTTTAACTGTTTTACCCGGTCGTTTCAGATCGATCGGGCCGCATCTTGACGCTCAAAACCCGTCAATGAGTACTATTGATCCTTCGGATACTGATCGATGTCCCCTATGCAACACACTTCAGCACCCTGGACGCCAGCAAGCTGGCGAGGAAAGCCAGCGGTGCAATTACCGGCTTACGACGACCTCTCGGTGCTAGCCGAAGTCGAGGAACGGTTAGCCCATTCGCTGCCGCTGGTGTTCACAGGCGAAATCCGTACCCTGCGCCAACAGCTGGCCGAAGTTGCGGCCGGCCGGGCTTTCTTGCTCCAAGGCGGCGACTGCGCTGAAAGCTTTGCCGATTTCAACGAGCACGCCATCACCGACACCTTCCGGGTGTTGCTGCAAATGGCGGTCGTACTCACTTTTGCCGCCGCCTGTCCGGTGGTCAAGGTCGGCAGAATGGCGGGACAGTTCGCCAAACCGCGCAGTTCGCCGATTGAAACCCGCGCCGGCGTGACCCTACCCAGTTATCGAGGCGACATCGTCAACGATTTTGATTTCACGTCGTCGGCCCGGCGGCCGGACCCGCGCCGGCAATTGCGTGCCTACGCCCAATCGGCAGCGACCCTGAACCTGCTGCGAGCGCTGGCCCAGGGCGGTTTCGCTGACTTGCATCGGGTCCAGCAATGGAACCTTGAGACTCTCCGTGCCAACCCGCAGGGTGACCGCTATCGTGATCTGGCCGGTCGGATCAGCGAAACTCTCGCTTTCATGCGCGCCTGCAGGCTGGACGCCGCGACCGATCATCAGGTGCGGCAGGTGCAATTCTACACCTCGCACGAAGCATTGCTGCTGGGCTACGAACAGGCATTGACCCGGCGTGACTCATCGACCGGTGACTGGTACGACGGCTCAGCGCATTTTCTGTGGATCGGTGAGCGGACCCGACAACTGGATGGTGCGCACCTTGAATTTGCCCGTGGCATCGCGAACCCCATCGGAGTCAAGCTGGGACCAACCACGGCACCAGATACTCTGTTGCAAATATTGGACGCGCTGAATCCCGACAATCAACCGGGCCGGCTGACCCTCATCAGCCGGATGGGCGCGACCAAAATCGAACACGCTCTACCACCGCTGATTCGAGTCGTCCAACGCGAAGGCCGGCAAGTTATTTGGTCTTGTGATCCCATGCATGGTAATACGCGGGAAACCAGTACCGGCTACAAAACCCGCCCTTTTTCCAGCATCCTCGACGAGGTACGGCACTTCTTCGCCATTCATCGGGCGGAGGGCAGCATTCCGGGCGGGATGCACTTTGAGTTGACCGGTCAGGACGTAACCGAGTGCGTGGGCGGCGCGCAAGCGATTACCGAACAAGGATTGGCCGACCGCTATCACACCCAATGCGACCCACGCTTGAACGCCTCGCAGAGTTTGGAACTGGCGTTCTTGATTGCCGAAACCTTGAAGGATTACCGGCAGGCAATGCAGGCGGATTCTGACGCAACCAACAGAGATAGTGAGCGATGAGCCATAAATCGCCGTGTCTGCTACTGGTGATGCAGGCCCAAGACGCTAGCGCGGGACGTTGCCGCCGCATGTTGCGGGAACGCGGCTACCAACTTGATTATTGCTATCCGCAGACCGGCGAACCGTTGCCGGCGAACATGGATGGTTACGCCGGCGCGGTCGTGTTCGGCGGACCGATGAGCGCCAACGACGACGACAAGCTGCCGGGCATTCGGGCCCAACTGGACTGGATTCCCCGGATGTTGGCAACCGGCCGACCATTTTTGGGGATTTGCCTGGGCGGCCAGTTATTGGCGCGGGCCTTGGGGGCAACCGTCAGGCCGCATCCGAAAGGATTGGCGGAAATCGGTTATTTCCCGATACATCCGACGCCGGTGGGACAAGCGGTGTTCGACGCACCGCTGCACGTCTACCACTGGCACCACGAGGGTTTCGATCTACCGGCCGGCGCGGAGCTGCTGGCGACCGGCGAACGTTTTCCGCATCAGGCTTACCGTTATGGCGCTAACGCCTTCGGGGTGCAATTCCATCCGGAAGTAAATCAGCGAATTCTCGAAGCGTGGCTGGTGGAGGGCGTGAAGGAGTTGGGCTCGCCCGGCGCCCAATCCGTCATCGAACAACGCGACCACCACGCCCGTTACGATGCGGCGCTGGATCGCTGGTTCGACGGTTTTATTGATGAGTGGTTAGGCAAGGCCACCAACGGCGACCAATCGCAAACCGTAGCCCACTGACCCGACCAGGTTTGCCAAGTCGAGAAGCTTTTATACTTGTACCCCATGCCCGCCCAGCAGACACGCCAACAGAGCCGATCCCGCGAACATCGGTAGCAACCGCTTCTTGTCGAAGAGGTTGCCGTTAATTTCCGCTCTTAGGTTCTCGGGAACCTGGTCACCCAGTAGGGTCCATCGGCAATCCGTACATTCGATTCCAACCCGCTCCATGAGGGGAACGACTGGAACCCCACAAAGATGGAAATAGCGCAGGACGCCAAAGCTGCGATGTAATTTATTACCGCAATTGGCACACTCCAAGCTCTCCACTAATGCACCCTTCATCACCTTGCCTTTTGTGCCACAAATATTCATGGTCATTCCTCCAAACTAGAGACATGTGCGCATCAACAATCCTGACGCCATTATCACTTGCATTACATATAATGCATTAAACATGCCGCATTTAGGCACTAAAATTAATCAATTCCATTAAGGTTTTGATAGGAGGTTTACCAGTCGCGGATCAACCCGGCCCGTTCAAATTGGTCACCGACTTGCAAACGGTTCACCATGAACCATTCGATCAGACTGGATAGGTTGTTGTACCGACTGTCGCCCTAATTTGGAAGTCAAGACGCTCACAAACAAGATCCTGCCTAGGCGAAATAACGCCGTAAAAACTCATCGAACGGCACATCATCCGCTGCTTCGATGTCCTGTTGCGCTCGTAAGGACCGTTCTGCCGCTTCTGTGAAAAAGCGAACCTGCTCCTCCGCTAGCGGCCGGTCTTCAAAATAGCGCCGGTGCTGTTCCGAGATCCGCCGGGCACAGCGGAAGAAGTTTTCGCCGCTGGCGCGCATTTCGGCCAGTATCCGGGCAGATGGAGTGCGGTTGGGATTGGCCAACGCCTCCTGCTGTTTGGCCAGTGCTACCGTGTAGGGTCGATCCATTTCGCCAAGGTCCAACAACTCGCAGATCGGTTGCAACAAGCCTAAAATTTCATTTGCCCAATCCCGCATCGGTAGCGATGGTAACCGGCGGCGCTGCAGGACCAAGGTCGGATCGCGACCGTTCAGCGCCACCGCCATCTGATTGTCGTCGATCATCCGCCGTTCCTCGCCATCCAGCGGCAGCGATTCACTCAGCAGGCAAAACAGCAGGAAAGCCTCCAAAAAATGGAGTTGAGACTCATTGACCCCCAGTGGATCGAGGGGATTGAGATCGACCGAGCGCAGTTCCACATATTGCACTCCACGCCGCCCAAGTGCGAGAGTCGGCTTCTCGTTGCCACGCGGCGGCTGCTTGGGTCGCATCGAGGTGTAATATTCGTTCTCAATCTGCAGGATGTTGGCGTTGAGTTGGCGATATTCGCCATCCACTTTGACGCCGATCTTTTCGTAAGGTAGCCATGGCGTTGCCGTCGCCTGCGTCAGACTGGCGATGTATTCGGCCAAGGAGTTGTAGCAGACGTTGACGCCGCTTTTTTTCTCGGTACGGTTGGTGTAGCCGATGTTGCTCATCCGCAGCGACGTGGCGTAAGGTCCGTAACAGGTGTGCTCGTCGAATGCCGGCAACGTGGTCGACTTGCCATCGAGAAAAGATTTGCAGACAGCGGGCGACGCGCCAAACAGATACAAAATCAGCCAGCCGAAGCGTTGCAGGTTGCGAATCAGGCCGAAGTAAGATTCAGAGCGAAAATCTGCTAACGAACGGCGGTCTCCCTCCTGATCCCGAAACGCCATCCAAAACTCGTCTGGCAGCGAAAAGTTGAAATGGATGCCGGCGATGACTTGCATGATCCGCCCATAGCGCCACGCCAGCCCGCGCCGATAAACGTGTTTCATAAACCCAAGATTCGACCGGCCGTATTCGGCGATAGGAATGCTGGCCTCGCCAGCGAGAATACAGGGCATACTGGCCGCCCAAAGCAGTTCGTCGCCAATGAAACGGTAGACGAATCGATGGCAATCATCCAGAAAACGCAAGGCTTGATCGGCAGACGGCAGCGGTGGAGTGATAAACTCCAGCAGTGCCTCGGAATAATCGGTGGTGATATAGGGATGGGTCAGCGCTGAACCCAGCGCAACCGGATGCGGGTTTTGAGCAATAGAGCCCTCCGGGGCCATCCGCAATGCTTCCCTTTCGAGGCCGAGCAGACGGCCATCTAGCACAGAGCGCTGGTCGGCATTGAGCAGCCAAGCCACACGCTGGTCGAGAATGTGTTGCAAGATGCTGGTCTCTCCGGCTGAAAATGAGGCGCCTGAATTTTGCGCCTATCGGCGATAAAAATCACTGTGCGGCGGCGATAGCCCCGCCTCCACAACCTCAGAGGTACCCATGAACCACGGTTTGCTGCTCGGCTGCACGCCAGACTGTATTCCTCTCATGCCCATCGTCGAGGGCGAATTTGAGGCCTGGTTGGAGCGGCAAGACGAAGCCTTGCGCCGCTGGTTGACCGCGACCGGTTTCAAAGCGAAACCGGGTAGTTTCAGCCTGGTACCCGGCGTGGACGGTCGCTTGCGGGCGGTGGTAGTGGGTTTGCGTAGTGCTGACGATTTATGGGCCTTGGGCGGCCTGCCCATAACGCTGCCCGAAGGGGATTACGTCCTCGACGCCCGGTTTGAGCCTCGGCAACTGGAGCGATTCACTCTGGGCTGGGCACTCGGTGCCTACCAGTTCGCGCGCTACAAGACCCCGAAGCGCGCCACGGCGCGGTTGGCGATTGACCCGGCCTGCGACGGTAAACGCATTCACGACTACGCCGACGCCATCGGTTGGGTACGCGATTTAATCAACACTCCCGCCGAGGACATGATGCCGGAACATTTGGCCGAGGCTATGCAAGCACTGGGCGAAACGTTCGGTGCTACGGTGGATCAAATCATCGGCGATGCGCTACTGGCACACAACTATCCGGTCATCCACACGGTCGGCCGAGCCAGCGTGCATCCACCCCGCTTGCTGGATTTGCGCTGGGGTGATCCGAGCCATCCCAAAGTGACCTTGCTCGGCAAAGGCGTCTGCTTCGATAGCGGTGGGCTGGACTTGAAACCGTCCAGCGCCATGCGCCTGATGAAGAAAGATATGGGCGGTGCGGCGACTACGCTCGGGCTGGCGCGATTGGTGATGAGTGCAGCCTTGCCGATACGACTGCGGGTGCTGGTGGCAGCCGTCGACAACGCGGTTTCGGGCGCCGCGTTTCGGCCTGGCGATGTGGTCCGTTCCCGGCAAGGGACGACAATTGAGATCCACAACACCGACGCCGAAGGTCGGTTGGTCCTGTGCGACGCGTTGGCGGAAGCCGCCAGCGAGCAGCCGGCGGCGATGATCGACTTCGCGACCCTGACCGGCGCGGCGCGGGTGGCGTTAGGCACCGACATGCCGGCGCTATTTTGCAACGACGACACCCTGGCAACCGGCCTGCTCGCGATGGCCGAACGGGAACAGGATCCCATCTGGCGCCTGCCCCTGCATCAACCCTATCGGGAAATGCTCGACAGCAAAATCGCCGACTTGGCCAACGCCTCGGATTCGTCCTACGCTGGAGCGATCACGGCAGCGTTATTCTTGAAAGAATTTGTGCCTGCCGGCGTTCCGTGGGCGCATTTTGACCTGATGGCCTGGAACTTGAAAACTCAGCCGGGGCGGCCGGAAGGCGGCGAAGCGATGGGAATACGTGCGGTGTTCGCATGGCTGGAACAGAGATTCGGTAAGCGCTGAACCGCATCCAAACCTCTGCTCCCCCAACCCTCTCCCCAATCGGGAAGGGGCGTTGCGGCAATCAGGCAACTGGATGCCGCAGTTGCGGGTTGGCGATCGGCGGCTTAACCGAGTAGTCGTAGAATCCCTTGTTGGTCTTACGGCCCAGATAGCCAAGCTGAACCAGGCGGGTCAAGGTGTGAGGTGGAGACACATGCGGCTGGTGCATGTCCTGATAGATATTCAGGGTCATGGCTTCCACTACGTCCAGCCCAATGTAGTCAGCCAGCTCGAACGGCCCCATCGGATGCCCAGCGCCGGATTTCATCGCGTGATCGATATCGGCGATGGTCCCAGTTCCCATCTCCAGCAAGCGGATCGCGCTTAACATGTAAGGCGTCAACAACCGGTTAACGATGAAACCGGTGGTGTCCTGCACGATCACTGGATCCTTCTTGAGCTTCTTGCAGAACCCATCAAGCGTGCTGATCGTCTCTTCCGAAGTCTCGAAAGCATGGATGATCTCGACCAGCTTCATCACCGTCGCTGGGTTAAAGAAGTGCAGTCCGGCGACGCGCGCCCGATGCTTACACACCGCCATCAACGCCGTCACCGACAGCGTGGAGGTGTTGGTGGTCAGCAGCGCTTCCGGCGATACGATGGCTTCCAGGCGGCAGAACAGCGCTTTCTTGGTCTCCAGATCCTCGATGATTGACTCAATGATCAGATCACAGTCGGCGACATCTTCTTCCTTGGTCGTCAATTGCAGCAGGCCAAGCGTGGAATCCTTCTGCTCGGCGGTCATCTTGCCACGCTCGACGATCTTGGCCAGCGACTTCTCCAAATTCGACCGAATCTTATCGGTGGAACCTGGAGTCGCCTTGACCGCGACCGTAGGGATACCCGCCTGCGCGCACACCTGCGCCACGCCCAGACCCATCGCACCACAGCCCATAACACCGACTTTCTTGATTTCCATCGCACATGCCTTATTGTGGTTTGTGACACTTCATCGTCCGACGTCTGAAATGCGCCGGTCCGTATATTCACTAAATATTATAATGAATTCACAACCGTTGGTTTAACTTCCTTGTCATATTGGTTCCGGTCTCCCACCTCCTCAACGATGCTTGAATTCGGGCGTGCGTTTGCCGATAAACGCCTCCATCCCTTCCTTCTGATCCTCGGTTGCGAACACGGCATGAAAGGTCCGCCGCTCGAACAACAAGCCTTCCGCTAGGCTGGTTTCAAGGGCGCGGTTGACGCACTCCTTGGTCATCATCACCGCCGGCAACGACTGTGCAGCGATCAGTTCGGCGGTCTTGACCGCCTCTTCGATCAACTCGGCCACCGGCACGATCCGGCTGACCAGCCCGGCCCGTTCCGCCTCCACAGCGTCCATCATCCGTCCAGTCAAACACAGCTCCATCGCCTTGGACTTGCCGACCAGTCGAGTCAGACGTTGAGTACCACCGGCACCGGGCAGGATACCGAGCTTAATCTCGGGCTGGCCAAATTTAGCGTTGTCGCCGGCCAGAATAAAATCGCACATCATCGCCAACTCACAGCCACCGCCGAGCGCGTAACCGGCCACTGCCGCGATAACCGGCTTGCGGCAACGACTGGCACGCTCCCAGTTACGGGTAATGAAGTTGCCCTTGTAGGCGTCCATGTAGGAATAATCTTTCATACCTTTGATGTCGGCGCCTGCGGCGAACACCTTCTCACCGCCAGTGAGAACAATGGCACGGATAGACTCGTCCATTTCGGCCGCGTCCAGCGCCTGGGTCAGTTCATCCATAAGCTCGTTGGACAGGGCGTTGAAGGCTTTGGGCCGGTTGAGAACGATCAGAGCCACCGGACCACGGGTTTCAACCCGGATATTCTCGTAGTTATTCATGCGTTGCTTTTCCTCCCGAGTTTTGCGGAACCCCTTCGATTCCAGCAGGGATGACGGTGGGGGTGCGGCGCAGACGCATACAATTCGTCAAACCGCCGCGAGTCGGCCAGTTTGGACAGTATAAGCCAAAATGAGCCGGCTCAGGATGGCCCTGACGGAGAGGATCAAAATCGTGGAAGAATTAAGAAGGGCTGGTACGGGCGCACCCGCCACGAAGAACTAAACGGACGTGCCAGCAAAAGGGTTCCAGAGATGAAACAAAGCGATTCCAGCAACGAAACCTGGAATTGAACAGGGTGTTTCAATGATTTCGATTAGGGCTCAGAAGATGCTCAGGGTTTTTGACCGGCACAATCAACACATTGCCCATCCGAGCCGCGCCACCATTAGCCAGCTCGCTCGGTTTAAAAAATTGCTTGTCAGGTAAGGGTGATGCGGATGGCAATGCATCTCCTGTTTTGGCAACGGAATCCGCTCGGACAAGGGTCGATGGAACCTCTTCCGCTACGGAAAATCGCCACGTTGTCGCTGGCTCACGAGAAAAAGCTATTGAATCTAAAGGCTTGATCTGCTTGATCGAGTCAGATGCCCCCGGTGTCGATTTCATGGACGAAGTCCTTTGAGGCGTTGGAATCCAGTAGGACGCCACAGCTAAGGCCAAGGCCAAGGCGAGGATGAATATCTGCTTACGCTGAATTGGAATGTTCATTTGAGTAACATCCTAGTAAATAACAAACATTAGATTGACTACAAATCGATACTAAGCAATAAATATGCCAATAATCAAAAAATATCCTTAACTTACTGTTATACATTTAATTATTTAAATAAAATTCACACACAACAAAATCTCAACACAAAACAGCACATCAACACAGAAGCAAAACAATATTTGCCATCAAACAACATATTGTTTTTATTTGAATACTTCTTTGAGAGTCTACTCAGACCCTATACGCTGCCAATACAAATTGGCAGTGGCTGCCAAAACTCAGCAAAGAAAGCGCGGCCAAATCGGTTCAATTTGGCCCGACGGACCACCGCACAGTGGCCCAATTAAAAGGCATCATCATATTTTTGACTGATTCGTGGAAAAATGCGATATTTTTGAGTTTATCTTTTCCCTTGGTTTTTTGACCCAACCACAAGCCGGACCATGAAACAAGACCCCATCAGCCCCTACTTCGACATCAAAACCGACGCCGAAGGTCAAGAATATATGGAAGTATATCTGGAAGGTATCGCCCTGTTGCGGCTCGTCCTCAGCAACAAGGGCACCGCTTTCACTGAGGATGAGCGCGTTGCCTTAGGGTTGGATGGCCTACTCCCTCCCCAAGTGAACACACTGGATCAACAGGTCGAGCGGGTTTACCGTGGCTTTCTGCGCGAACCCGATCCCATCGCTAAGTATCAGTATCTGCGCGCTTTGCAGGAGCGCGCTGAAACTTTATTTTATGCCCTTCTGGAACGGCACCTTGAGGAAATGATGCCGATCATTTACACGCCAACTGTCGGGCAGGCGGTCCAGCAGTTCAGCCACCTTTATCAGAATCCGCGCGGGCTATCGTTTTCGCCGCTCAACATCGACCGCGCTGCGGGCGTGGTCCGTAACTTCCCATGGAACGACGTGCGAATGATCGTCGCCACCGATTCGTCGGCGATTCTCGGTATCGGCGATCAGGGTTACGGCGGGTTAGCCATCGCCATCGGTAAGTTGGCAATCTACACCATCGGCGGCGGCGTCAATCCTTTCCACACCATGCCGGTCAAATTGGACGTAGGCACTGACCGGCTGGAACTTCTGAACGATGAGTTCTATCTCGGCGTGCGGCAGCGCCGTTTGCGGGGCGAGCGCTACCTAACATTCCTGGACAAGTTTGTCAAAGCAATCCACGAACGCTGGCCGCGTGCCGTAATTCAGTGGGAGGATTTATCCAAGGATGTGGCCTTTACGGTTCTCGAGCGCTACCGCAAGCAATTACCTTCTTTCAACGACGATATTCAGGGCACCGGCGCGGTGGCGTTGGCCGGCCTGCTCTCGGCCAGTCGACTCAAGGGCGAAGCCTTGCGCGAGCAACGCATCGTCATTCTCGGCGCGGGCGCGGGCGGCATCGGCGTAGCTTGGGCCATCACCCAAGGACTCATCCGCGAAGGGCTCAGCCCTGAGGAAGCCCGCGACCGGGTCTATGTGCTCGATTCCGGTGGCCTGCTGGTCGAAGGACGCAATGTCGATGCCTACAAAAAACCCTTCGTGCAGCCGCGCGAGAACATCGCCGGTTGGCAAATCACTAATGACATCCCAACCCTCCTGGAAACCATCGAACACACCAAGGCCACTGCCTTGTTGGGGTTAAGCGGCCAAGCCGGTTCCTTCAACCATCCGGTGGTACAGGCCATGGCCCGCCACTCGACCCGGCCGATTATTTTCCCACTTTCCAATCCCACCTCGGCTTGCGAGGCGCTACCAGAAGACATCCTGGACTGGAGCGAAGGCCGGGCCATCGTGGCCACTGGCAGCCCGTTTCCAGACGTGGAGCGGGATGGCCACATCCACCACATCGGCCAGGGGAACAACGCTTTCATTTTCCCCGGTCTAGGCTTCGGTACGATCCTGGCTGAATGCCGGGAGGTGACTGACGCCATGGTGTTGGAAGCTGCTTATGCGCTAGCCGAATATACCGCCGCTGCTCATCTGCGCACCGGTCGCATCTACCCGCCCGTGCGCGAGCTGCGTGAAGTCAGCATCCGGGTCGGTGCGCGGGTGATCGAGCAGGCGTTGCGAGAGAATGTCGCCGGTCGCACCAACCTGGCAGGGCAGGATCTTGATACTTATCTGCGCTCACGGTTCTGGAAACCACGCTATCTACCGATTGTGCGCGGCGATCACACCGCCATGATCGATCACCCCGGCTATTCGTAAAGCGGGGAACGAGTCACCCCAAGCGCTGTATCAACGTAACCGTTCGCTCCTCTTACCCTCTCCCCCATGAAGGGGGAGAGGGAACTGAACAGTTACGCATCAGCGACCTTGCCCGGCAGGAAACCCCTGTCGATGCGACCCGGAAAACAGCGCGCCGAACCATCGGCTTCGAGATTACTCCACCGAAACCCCGAAACCCAATCTTTCGAGTTGACTTCGGCTGATCACGGAAATGGTGCTTTCGTAAGTTCGTCGCGTCTGACGCGCGACCCGAGCACGCAATTCCGCTTCACCGGAGGAACTGGAGCGAACGACGAAGCTGAGCGTTATGCCCGTGGATCGGTAAACCTGCATCGCAGCATCCAATAAGGTATCGCGCGTCACGGTCCGGCCCGCATAGCCGCCCAACACCCTCGATACCTCCGAACGGTCGACACCGATCAGCGAACTGTCCACAGTGACTCGACCGATACGCCATTCACCGGGACGTGCAGCGCCCGCAGGTGGCGATGGTGGCGCAACCGAGGCTGTTCTCTCTAACTCGACCGGCACCGTCACATCGCCATCGGCAATTTGCACGGTCACCCGCTTGGATTCGTAACCGCGACCGCCCACTTCCACGGTATAGTTGCCGGATGGCAACAGCATCCTCGGTCGATAGATATACGAAGAGTTCACCAAGCGAACCCAAGCATTCGCCGGATTCGGGCGAACGGTAAGCCGGTATCGTGTAGGCTGCGCCAATTCGGGCTGCTTGACCAACGTCACCGGCACCGTCACGTCACTGTCGGCTATCCGCACCGTCAACCGTTGCGTTTCATAACCCGATCGCGAAACTTCCACGGTATAGCCACCCTGTAGCAGCGATACACCGGGCCGATAGACGGTTCTCGTCCCGCGCAGCCGCACCCGAGCGTCCGGCGGATCGGCGCGTACTGTCAGCCGATACTGCACCGGCTGCTCCGGCTCAGGCTGCTTGACCAGTGCCACCGGCACCGTCACGTCACTGTCGGCTATCCGCACCGTCAACCGTTGCGTTTCATAACCCGATCGCGAAACTTCCACGGTATAGCCACCCTGTAGCAGCGATACACCGGGCCGATAGACGGTTCTCGTCCCGCGCAGCCGCACCCGAGCGTCCGGCGGATCGGCGCGTACTGTCAGCCGATACTGCACCGGCTGCTCCGGCTCAGGCTGCTTGACCAGTGCCACCGGCACCGTCACATCACTGTCGGCTACCCGCACCGTAAACCGTTGCGTTTCATAACCCGATCGTGAAACTTCGACCGTGTAACTACCGGGACCTAGCTGGATACCAGGTCGATAGGTTGGCCGGATGCCGAGCAGACGGATCCGAGCGTTGGCAGGATCGGCGCGTACCGTCAACCGGTACAGGACAGGTGGTGTCGGTTCAGGTTTTTTGGCGAGTTTCACCGGCACCGTTACATCGCTGTCAACGATCGGCACGGCCACTCGGGTAGGCTCGTAACCGGATTGACTGACCTCAATAGTATAGTTACCAGGTGGTACCAGCATTCCGGGCTGATAAGGTGATTTTGCGTTCAGTAACCGCACCGTGGCTTGTAGCGGATCGACCTGAACGGTCAGGCGATATTGCCGAGCGGCCGGCGGCGGTGTTTCCTTTTCCAGCGTTACGGGTACGCTGACCTCGCCATCGACGATCCGCACCGGAAATTTATGGGAGACGTAACCTTCGCGGATGACTTCGATTTCATAGTCGCCTGGCAGCAGACTCACGCCGGGCTGATAGGCGACCGATGCGCCCAGTAGCCGAATTCGCGCGTCCGGGGGGTCGGGACGAACCGTCAGGCCGTAGCGGGCCTTTTCCAACACCACGTTGAGCACCACATCACGATCGCTGATTCGCACCGACTCCTTGCGCGGCACATAGCCTGGCTTGGCCACCTCGACCTCGTAATCTCCCCCCGGTAATCGCATTCCTGACTGATAGGGAGTCGGGTTGTTCGAGAGACGCACGCTGGCATCAGGAGGATCCACTCTCACGGTCAGGGCATAGGCCTGGGGAGCAGCGGGCGGCGCCAGCACCATGGCGGACAAATCATTGATTTTGATCTGGATGGTATCGATGTCCTTATCCTGAATCTGACCGCTGCCCAGCAAGGAAGCGGTCTTGGTATCGATCAGCCGCGCCGTGACAGTAATCAGATCGCCCAGCTTGGAAACCCCGCCGGTCACCACGGCATCGACGCCGTATAACCGCCCTAATTCGGCAGCTGTCTTAGGGTCGAGTAAGCCGGTCGATCCCAACTCCTGCGCTTTGGCGATCTTGGCCGCCGCCGTCAACGGTAATCGATCCTTAAGGGTAAACCGACCAGAATTAGCGATGGCCGACATCATCAGATCGGCGATAATGGCACCGGCTTGCTCGTTCAGATCGCCTCGAACGCTGAACTCGATCACTGTCGCCGTCATCCGCTTCTGCGGCGGCTCGGAAGCAGCCCAACCCCGCTCGATCGGTAACCAAAGCAGCAGTATCAGCGCTAGAATCGACCCGAATGGATTGGGCCGAGTTCTGACGGGACGAACGCCCTGCTGCAACCGCTCGCTGTTCATGGCTCCAGCACCAATCGAAACCCCAAGTCGAATTTCCGATACTCCGGCGCGGCCGGGAAGCGATAGGCAAACCGCACTAACCCTGGATAATCAGACCAGGAACCACCCCGCAACACTCGTCGGCCACTCGCGGTCGTGCCCCGATCAGCGCAGCGGGTTTCACCACCGTTGTAAGTGCTATCGTATTCGGAGCAGGTCCATTCCGCGACATTGCCTAGCATGTCGTACAGACCAAAGCCGTTGGCAGCGTATTTTCCGACGGGAGCGACCACCACTTGGCCGTCTTCGCAAGGATAGTTGGCCCAATTAAATGGCTTGGCCCTACGGGCGGTCTCATCGTAAATGTTGGCGTAATGACAGGCTTGGTTTGGATCGTCGCCCCAATAGCGAGAATCGGTCCTGCCACCGCGCGCGGCGTACTCCCATTCCGCTTCGGTCGGCAAGCGAGCGTGCAAGCCGGCTTTCGCTGACAACCAATCAGCGAAAGCGACCGCTTCCTGCCAGCTCACGCGCACCACCGGCTGATCGTCGTCATTTAAGGTATAGGATTCGTAGCTGCCACTGTCATGATTGGCGTCGAAACGTCGATACAGCGCGTTGGTGACTTCATATTTTCCCATCCAAAAACCCCGGGGACACACCTGATGGGGCACCTCGTTCGCACTACGGTCTCTCTCCGTTTCCCGACTGCCCATGACGAAGCACCCCGGCTCTATCCAGATGAACTCCATGCCAACCCAGGGATCGGTGTAGCTCTGACCGGCTTGAGGATTAGCGGGAGGACCACTCGGAGTGGACTTGGGTGGCTCGCTCCCCCCCGGCTTCTCGCTCCCCAGCGGGGTTGGTGGTACTGGCGATGGCGAAAAGATTTTAATACCGGCCATGATCGCTGCGATCATCAGCAGACCCGCTCCCCAGCGCCAATCTAACCACAGGGGCTTCCTTTTCGTCTCGACCGATTCCAGGGGTTCTGGCACCGACTCGACGACGACCGGGTGGGATTTCTCGGCGCTACGGTGCAATTCCGGCCGAAACGGTAATTCCAGCTTGACTGTGCGCTCGTTGTCCTCAGGTGGCACTTCCAGTGCCGCTCGCATGTTCGCGATGGTCTGGAACCGTTTTTCGGGACGAATCGCCATGGCTTGATCGATGAGATGCAGCAAAGCATAGCTGTACCGTCCCTCCCCCGCCTCCACAGCCGGCTTCAGGGGATCATCAAGCACCCGCGCCGGTGCCTCGACCGGCTGCTTACCGGTGACGCACTGGTATAGAACCGCTCCCAAGGCATAAACATCGGTCCAAGGTCCGTAACCCTTGCCTTCCGCTAAATATTGCTCGATCGGCGAGTAGCCGATCGTAAACACGCTGGTGATATTCCTACTGCGCTTACTCAAGGCTTGGCGCGCCGCGCCAAAATCGATCAAAATGGTACGACCGTCGGATCGGCAGTAGAGGTTTGCCGGCTTTAGATCGCGATGGAGATATCCCAGGGAGTGCACGGTTTCCAGAGCAGGCAGCACATCGTCCAGCAAGCGGCGAATCTGCTCCTCCGACAGTGTCCTTTCACGCTGGAGCACCTGGCTGAGCGGTTCGCCGTCCTCGTAATCCATGACGATGTACGCGGTGCCGTTCGCTTCGAAAAAATCCTTTACCCGCACGACGCCGGGATGATTGACTTGGGCTAAGACTCTGGCCTCATTCAGAAACCGCTCCAATCCCCAAGTGTAACAGGCTTCCTCTCCTGCCTCCGAGGTCGGCAGGCCACCTTGGGTATTGGCCAAGACATTGATATCGTCGCGATCCCGATAGGACCACTCCACCGGAAAATATTCCTTGATGGCCGCTTGACTGCGCAACGCCTCATGAACTGCCCTGTAAGTGATCCCAAATCCGCCGGCGCCCAACACCGCCTCAATACGGTAATGATGCAAGCGATAGCCGATGGGCAGCGTATTGGATTTTTTAGTCATGGCGTCCTATCGTGATATCGGTGGCACTATCGTGGGGCACCTTCGAAAAAATCGCACAGTCATCGTAGGTTAGCACTCAAAACATTCAGGGCAGTTCCCGCACGACTCGAAACCCCAGGAAATAGTCATGAAAATCGGACTGGTAACGATGCCGATCCCCCGAGCGAACATTGCGGGGCTCGTCGTTCCAAGAGCCGCCACGCACCACGAAAGTACGTTCGTCCGCCGGTTCTTCGCAATCTTGGCTCGGCGCCTGATAATCCGGGGTGTAGAGCGAACAGGTCCATTCCAGTACATTGCCCAGCATGTCGTGCAAGCCATAGTCGTTATTGCGATAACTCCCGGCTAGCGCAGTGTAAACATGGCCATCGTGACATCGCGCGGCCGTCCAGCCCACAAACACCTTCTTACCATCCTGGTCAGCTACATTCGCGTAGGCGCAACCCTCATCGGGATCATCGCCCCAGTAGCGGCTGGTCGTCGTCCCGGCGCGGGCCGCATATTCCCACTCCGTTTCCGTCGGCAGACGGTAGCGATGGCCGGTCTGCCGCGTTAACCAATCGGTAAACTCCTTGACATCCCGCCAGGTGACATTAATGACCGGATGTCGGTTGCGCCCCCAACCTTCGTCGTCGGGTAACGACCGGCCGGTTGCCGTCGCAAACCGGTCGTACTCGAAAAACATCACTTCGTATTTTCCGATGGCGAAGGATTTGGCGATCCGCGCTGGATGCTGTCGCTCATCGTCGTAGCGGCCTTTTTCGCTGGCCAGAGAACCCATCTCGAACCCACCAGCGGGAATCACCACCAGTTCCGGTCCTTGGGATCCGTCATCGAGACGATCCCGCATCACCCGATTGGCCGGATTCAGGCGAGCCAGCGCAGCCTCGGCCTCCGCTCGAAAGTTGCAGACCGCCGGGCAACGTTCGAGATAAGCCCAGTAAGCCTTACGGTTATTAGCGCGCCGCGCGGCCGCGAAGGCCTCCGCATCAGCCTGTCGAACCCGTTCCGTGAGTTCGGCTTGCTTCAGCGTCGCGGCCAAGTTCGCGATCTCGGGCAAATTTGCCTGGATCGACTCGGCCTTCTTCAATCTCTGCTGCGCTCCGGTCAGATCGCCTTTTTCGATGCTCGCCCGCGCCAGCGCCACCCAGTTCAGAGCGAGCCGCCGCCGCGCCGTGACGACAAACGGATCACCCGGTATCAGCGCGGCCAGTGCATTCAAACGACCTAGCGCCCCAACACCCTGCTCCTCGCCATTTTCCCTCTCGAAAGCTCGGGCAAAAGTTTCAAAATCCGTTTTGAGTTTGTCGATCTTTTGTTCGGTCTGCAAATTTTGCATCGCAACGCGGGCTTCCTGCTCGAAACCACAACGGGGACAACGCTGTAAATAAAGCTGGTAAGCGACCAAGGTATCCATCCGTTTGGCCGATTCAAACGCCCGCGAGTCGGCTTCCCGCTCTGCCTCTTGCAGTAGCACGGTCAAACCCGCAGTCGGCGATTGTTCAGGCACCCCAACCGGTTTGGAGCGTCCGTCAGCCGAGGCTTCGGTCTGCTTCGACTGATCCAGACTGATTTTTTCGTCGCCTTGCCGAGTCAGCCGATAAATACCCAGCACGGCCAACAACAACAATCCAGCAACCAATAGCCAATTCCACAACGGCGAGCTTCCGCCCCGCTTAGCCCGATCCGCCGGTTGTTGCGCGGCCTCCAGCTCACCCATGAATTTACCGGCGTCGGTCGGACATAACTCGCTCGGATAGGCCAGTCCACGCCGCAAAAACCGCCAAGCTTCGTCTGTCAGACCAGGGGGACGCGGTATCAGATGGGTCAGCTCACCTTTGGCTTCGTAGGCGCTTTGCCCCATCAACATCCGGTAAACCAGCAACGCCAGAGCGAACACATCGCGACGGAATGCCGCTTCGACGGATGCGGCATCGTTGGCAGAATCCGTGCCGGTTTCTTCCACCGACTCGCTGGTATCGAATAAAACACTTCGTGGTTCGACCACCTCTGTCGTCAACCCGAATCCCAGCAGCTTGATCTCATCCAGGCGGGTTAAAATGACTGTGCCCGCATTGAGGTGCTGATGGGCAAGACGCTGCTCTCGCCGGGCATAGTCCAAAGCGGTTGCAACGGGTTTTAGCCATTTTAGGACGACCCCCCAAGGCAATCCATTCTGCCCTTGCTCCTTCAACAGTTGCTCCAAGCTTTGACCGCGCTGGAGGTCAACATACTCCATCTCCACGAACGGCCAACCATCGGCTCCATGCCGCCAACCGTAAACCCGAGCGATCTGTGGATGGTCAAGTTGCGCGGCGGGCCCAACCCGGGCTCTCATCTTGGTCAGATAGGTCCGCCATCCGATCAGATCAGCGCGTTGCGATCGTTCCTCGCGCCCCGATTCGCGCGGACTCGACGCGCGACCGACGGGCAAAAACAGCTTGACGACTCGAAACTCGTCACCCGTGCCGCTGGCACGCTCAGTATCCTCGGTCAGGGCAACCGCCAGCCACACCTGTCCCTTGCCGTCGAGGTCGCGTAACAAGCGGACGCGACGCTCAGGCGGCCCGATCACCGTGCCGGAATCGAGGGTTTCCAAACCAGAGGCCTTGATCGGCAGATCCGGTTCGGATTCGACCGATTCCGTGCCCTTTGCCGCAGTTTCGGCGGAAGTGCTCGAATCGTCGACCATCGTCGATTCGCGTAACAATTCTGCCCGGCGGCGAACCCATTCTGTCTCATCCAGCAGACCCGCCGCACGGGCGCGCGCAAGTTCCTCAAGACGCGATTCAATGTCCATACGTCGTGAAATTCTCGGATAATTTCAAAAGATTTATTTGAACAACGACTGCGAATCACATTATCTTTATAGTCTAGCAGAAGCTAGAAACCGCCTGGTGGGTCATTCCACTGCGCGATCTCACAAATGGACCGGGCTGTCTCTGTTCGCATTGCGATACGGTGCTCAGCACCCGATCAATAGCCTCTAATCGATACCGGACCCTGCCATTTTCTCGTGAAAAGCCCGGACATCCAAGGGCAAATACCACCTACCCGTGACCTCTCGCTGGAGGTAGCGTTTCGCTCCGTTCGCTCGCCGACTGATCGCGGCCGCCGCGACAATCAAGACAATTACCTGGTGGTGGACGGCCAAGGTCGGGGCCGTTTTTTGCGCGACGAACGGGAAACGTACACCCAGTTACTGGACTGGCCATCCGGTCATTGGCGGGTCGCCGTGCTCGACGGAATGGGAGGCCATACCCATGGCCGGGAAGCGGCGGAACAAACTGTCGACGGCTTGCTCGATCTACCGGCCATCACCGATGTCCGCCAGCTTTCCAACGCGCTGAGCGCCTTGCACGAAAGGCTTTACAAGGAGTTCCAGAAAGCGGGGTTGGAAAGCGGCTGTACGCTGATTCTACTGGAGATCCCACCAGGCGGCCCAGCGCTGTTGTTCCATGTCGGCGATTCGCGAGCTTACGCCATCAACTCGGAGCAAGTGGAGTGTCTGACTGTAGATCATGTACCGGCTACCCACCTCGCCTTGCTCGGGCTGCTGGATAACGTTCGGTGGTTCCAACAAGTGCATGCCCGGTCGAATACTCAGATCAGCCAAGCCTTCATCCTAGGCAGCACCCTCGGGGTGCCGAGCCTGCACCCTGAATCTATCGAGGCTGAGCTGTTCGAGTTACACGACGGCAACTTACCGCTCTTTTTACGTGGTTTGGGCGATCGCCGCACACTGCCCTTGGCGCCGGGTTGGATTTACCTGCTCGCTAGCGATGGCCTCTGGCATCTTGCCAACCCACAGGCGTTCATCCGGCGCTGGCCGACGCTGTTCACCAAGCAGAGCCTTTCTCTTGAAGAACTTCTGGATCTCTTATTTGCCGAACTCGCCTACTTTATTCGGCGGCAGCAAAGTCAGCCGGACGACAACTGCACGATCATCCTCTTGCGCGTAGTCGGCCCGGCCACGCCGTCGTCCGACTGCTTCCCGACCATCCCCTAAAAGAGGCGAACATACTGGTGAAGATCAGGCATATCTTGCTGGCGCTGCTGGTTGTGCTGGCAATCGCCTTCATGCAGCCGCTGGTCACCTTTCTAGGCGGTCTGACCCTGCTGCTGGGTGTCGGGGGGTTGATCTTTCGAGATCTATCGCCAGCCAGTCAGGATGCCGTGGAACGCCGGCTGCTCGGCTGGTTGCAGCGAATCCGCACCACTGGTTCGTTGCCGGTAACCAGTGAAACAACCAAATACCACCGTCGGCTACCCGATTCAACGGACTCGGCAACTGCAGCCGAACGGTTACGGCGCGGTCGCGCCAAGCCATCGGCGCGACTGCAAGAGACTGGCAATCCGGCTTCAACCGGCCGGGCCAGGGATGCCACGACCGGAAAAGACCCTTCGCCAACCATTTAATTCCAGTTAAGCCAAGGCTCCGTTACGAGCCACTTTACGCAGGATCGCGTAAATTTCATCCTTCAGATGCAAGCGCCTCTTCTTCAAGTCTTCCGTGTATGCGTCCGAAGGGGTTTCGATCTGGAGTTCGATGCGCTCCACTTCATCGTTGATCGAGTGATACTCATCGTAAAGCCCCGTAAATTGGGGATCGGCGGCCTTCAACTCAGCGATGCGATCCTTGTATTCGGGAAATTCATGGAAAAGATCGTGGTTCTCTCCCAGCATCGGGTCATCCTCCTCGTCATGGTTTTATTGCGGACAGATGAATATTTTGTAACGATTCAGTATAACAATCCTTCCCAGTAATCGTCAGGCCGCGCTATCTTGTCGCCACCCGACAGGCGAACGCGCGGACATCCTTCCCAGCATCCGTTACAATTCTTGCCGATCCATTCAGCGGGGAACCCTAGCGCCATGAATCGCAACGCCATCATTCCGACCCTCCTACTTGGCTTCTCATTCCTGGTGCTGGGAAGTCAGCTGAGTGCGTGCAACACCGTCAAGGGTGCTGGACAAGATATCAAATCGGCTGGCAAGGCCATCGAACACAAGGCCGAAGAGACAAAATCTTATTGATTTTTCTCGAATTACAAAACCGATTCAACCGCTCCGTGAGGACGGGCGTCCCCACCAACCGCCTGTCTTCCACCAGTCGCTACCCTCTATGGATGCCGTCTCCTCAGGAAGCTATCGGGAGAGGCAAAAACCAGTTCTCTTGAAAACCTTCTAGCCCTTTCCCTCCCCGCGGAGGAAAAGGAAATTCTCCCCCGCGAGAAGTTTTCGAACGAGCGCCTAGCCCTCCTTGCGATAAAAGGCAATCAGCCCGAGCGTAGACGCATCATGCCCGGTAGCTGGTCGGTCCCCCTTTAATTCCGGCAGGATCGCATTCGCCAGTTGCTTGCCAAGTTCCACGCCCCACTGATCAAAGGAATTAATGTTCCAGATCACGCCCTGGACAAACACTTTGTGCTCGTAAAGTGCGATCAACGAGCCCAACACATTAGGCGTCAGGCGACGATAGAACAGGCTGGTACTGGGGCGATTGCCGTGGAAGACCTTATACGGCAACAATTTCTCCAGCGCTTCGCCGCTCAGTCCTTGCTTCTCCAGCTCGGCGCGGGCTTGCGCCTCGGTCTTACCGACCATCAGCGCCTCGGCTTGGGCCAAGCAATTGGCCAACAAGATGGCATGATGATCGCCGATCGGGTTTGGACTCTGGGCCGGGGCGAGAAAATCCGCCGGCACCAAATGCGTTCCCTGATGCAAGAGCTGATAAAAAGCGTGCTGGCCGTTGTTACCTAGGCCGCCCCAGAGAATCGGCCCGGTCTTAATCTTGACCTGCTGACCGTCGCGATCAATGGACTTACCGTTGCTCTCCATGTCCAGCTGTTGCAGGTAGTCCGGCAACGAGCGGAGATAATCGTCGTAAACCAGCATCACATGACTGTCGGCACCGAAAAAGTCGAGATACCAAACACCCAGTAACCCCATGATTACCGGTAGATTCTCTTCCATCGGAGCGGTCCGGAAATGCTCGTCCATCGCGTGCGCGCCATCCAGTAGCTCGATGAAGTGATCCATCCCGAGATAGACGATGATCGGCAAGCCGATCGCCGACCATAATGAGTAACGCCCACCGACCCAATCCCAGAACCCGAACATGTTAGCGGTGTCGATGCCGAACTTGCTCACCCCCTCAGCATTGGTGGACACCGCCACGAAGTGCTTGGCGACCGCCGACTCATCCCCCAGTTCCTTGACGAGCCAGGCACGGGCGGTGTGGGCGTTGGTCATGGTCTCCTGGGTGGTGAAAGTCTTGGAGGCGACGATGAACAAGGTGCTCTCAGGATCGCACTCCGCCAAAACGTGGCTGATGTGGGCACCGTCCACATTAGAGACGAAATGCATCCGCAAGGTGGGATCAGCATAGGGTTCCAGGGCCTGGCAAATCATTTTCGGTCCCAGATCGGAGCCGCCAATGCCGATATTGACCACGTCGCGAATGCGCTTGCCGGTGTGGCCACGCCATTTGCCGCGCCGAATCTGGTCAGCGAACTTGCGCGCGTGCTCCAGAACCTCGCTGACTTCCGGCATCACATCCTGTCCCTTGACGTGGATCGGCCGGTTGCCTCGATTGCGCAAGGCAACGTGCAACACGGCTCGCTGTTCGGTATGGTTGATGATCTCGCCGTTAAACATCCGCTCGGTCCAGGCCGGTACTTGCGCCTGGCGGGCCAGCTCGATCAGTAGATCGAACGTTTCCCCCGTGATGCGGTGTTTGGAAAAATCGACCAGCAAATCGCCAAACCGCTTGGAGAACCGAGTGAAACGTTCGGGATCGGCGATGAACAGGTCGCGCAGGTGCAGGTCGGCGATAGCAGCATGATGGTCTTTCAGTTGTTGCCAGACCGGCAGGTTGCTGGGAACGGACATGGACAGCTTCCTTATCAGGTTGTTAAAACGCTGGCGAAACCGGGTAGTAAATGCACAGGCCATCTGTACCGGACGCCGACCAGCGCATCGCGCCCGCCGCGCCACGCCCGTGGCCCTGGGATTACTATAGTTTCCGTCGAAGTCACTGTCGAATCCTGGCCCATTTTCCGCTTCCGCCCCGGATCGGCACACAAATTTCTCGCTTCCGAACCTGACCAACCCATCCCGGATTTTCTTAAAATAGTTCATACTTACAGCAAATAATGCAGGGGATTTATCGATATCTCGTTTCTGGAATCCTACCCGTACCGATGTCCAGAGCTGATGGCAACCGATACCCGCCTGCTGCGGCAACCTCGTAGCAAACGCGCTCCATGTCGGCAGGTCGAACGAGCCCTACGATCCAACCCGAGCGACGCGATACCATGAACGACGCGACCGAACTCGAATCCTCCCTTGCGGGGACCATTGACTTTTTCCAGAACATGCGCCGAAAACTGGGCGCGCTGGAGGCGGAAACCGGCGCTCAGCACGAATTATTACGCACCGTCGTCACGTCGGTCGCCTCCTTCCAGCAAGATCGGCAGGCCGACCGGCAAACGTTGGCGGCCCTCACCGGCAATGTCGAGACACAGACCGCGCAACTGGCCAGGCTGCAAACCGACATCCGCCTGCTGGACGAACAACTGGATCAGGTTGAAGCCCTGGTCAGTGGTCTCCAACAGGACCGGCAGCAAGCGCAGCAAACCCTTGCGACACTGGCGACTGACCTACAGACTCAGACTGCCGGTAATGCACGCGAGATCGATGGCTTGGTCGCCTCGTTACAGACTTCCGACCAGGAAATTAAGGCTGTCCGAGAGCGTGTGACAGCGCTTGAAAGCCGGCTCGAAAGCCTAGACCAAACCGCTCAATCCATCACCGGTACCCTAGCCGACCTGAGCGCGACCATCGAACGGCAAGAGCAGGAACAGATTTCGCTGGGTCAAGCGGTCGAAGCCAATAATGCCATCGGATCGCAGCTGCAAACACAGCAGACTCGGCTGGACGAACTCGCCGACTCCTCATCCACACTCCATCAGGAGCTGCAAACCGTTCGGCAAGGTTTCTCGCACCTGTTAACCGAACTTGAAACCCAGCGCCACGCCCTGGCGGAGACCGTTCAAACCCGGCAAGAACTGCAAAAGCATCAAGATCGCCAGAAGTACCTGGAAACGTTGATCAATAAGGTATCGGCAGACACCAGTTCCACCCGGCAGATTTTGAATGTTCTCCAATCGGATTTGGCCATCCAAAGCGACACCTTACGGGAACTCGATCAAACTTGGCGAGAGGGGCTGACCACATACCAGGAACGACTGAGCCACCTGGAAAATACCATCGCCAAATCCGGCTCCCACGCCTCAATCGGTTTGGCACCCTCGCCAAGTACGGCCCTATCTTTCCAGGAACCGCCGCTCTCCGCTCCCGCTCAACCCGAATCGCCGTTCCTTGACGCTCAACCCGAATCGCCGTTCCTTGACGCTCAACCCGAATCGCCGTTCCTTGAC
>ERZ795053.108-NODE-108-length-96392-cov-7.745041_pt1 | contig 96392 bp, 88 predicted proteins | sample MGYA00375137_ERZ795053 | MGnify/ENA primary metagenome ERZ795053 (study PRJEB30182, sample SAMN05720284) | activated sludge metagenome | isolation source: Anaerobic digester | place: Hong Kong | collected 2014-12-17 ...
GGCATCCCGCACCATGTGTTCGATTTCCGGGAGCTGTTTGCGGAGAAGGTCGTCGGCGATTTTCTCTCCGAATATGAGGCCGGGCGGACGCCGAATCCCTGCGTCCGATGCAACCGGTTTATCAAATTCCCGGCCTTCCTTGCGGAGGCGGAGAAGCTGGGCTGCGAAAAGATCGCGACCGGCCACTACGCCCGGATCGCGGAGGGCAGACTCTTCCGCGCCGCCGCCTTGGAGAAGGACCAGAGCTATGTGCTTTATAATTTGACGCAGGAACTGCTTTCCCGCATCATTTTTCCACTGGGAGAGCGGACAAAGACCGAAATCCGGCAGATCGCCGCGGAGGCCGGGATTCCGGTCGCGGAGAAGCCGGATTCTCAGGATATTTGTTTCATCCCTGATGGCGACACCGGCGGATTCCTCCTGAGGCACGGCTGCGGCTCGGAGCCCGGGGATTTTGTGGCGGAGAACGGGAGCGTTCTTGGGTGCCATAAGGGTGTCGCGCATTACACAATCGGCCAGAGGAAGGGGCTTGGCCTCTCTCTGCCGGAGCCGCTCTATGTCGGCGGGATCGATCCTACGAACCGGCAGGTGCGGCTGGTCAGGAACGAGGAGCTGTTCGGCCGGGAACTGCTGGCCGGCGGCTTTCACTGGATCTCCGGCCATGCGCCGGAACAGCCGATCCATGTACAGTGCAAAATCCGCTACGCCCATAAACCGGCGGAGGCCTCCTTCGAGACGCTGCCGGACGGTACGGTTCGCGTGGCATTTCTCACGCCGCAGCGCGCCATTACAAAGGGCCAGTCCGCGGTGCTTTACCATGGCGACGAGGTGCTGGGCGGCGGCATCATCCTTTGAAGAAAGAATCCGATGCTTTTCCGGGAGACGGCTTGCGGGCCGAAGACGCCTGCGGGAGGGTGCGGACTGCAAAAAAATATTGCCTCTGAGAAGGCCGCCTGCGTTTATGAGTGAGGACTGTATCAACCGGCCCACAGCCGCCGAAGAGAGGCTTGGAGGATGCTTTCCCCAATAAAACGGCCGGATTAGGGGCCGCATATCGGGAACATAGCTGCCGGAATGAAAGTGTTTTGAGCATGCGGCACGGTTTCGGCGCCTCTTGACGGGACTTTCCTTTTTTTGTATAATAGAAATATCAAGCGAAGACCGGACCGCTGGAAAGGGCTTATGTTATGGACGACGGAGACCCCGGAGGGTGCTCGGCAAATAGAAATTTTTGAGGCATGACCTTTGCGTTTTACGGAAAGGTTATGCTTTTTTGCGTTTTGAAACAAAACGGGAGGTTGATTTTTCACTCATGGATACCACGGCAACGATTTTGGTTATGCTGGTTCTGCTGACGTTTTCCGCTTATTTTTCCGCGACGGAAACCGCTTTCAACACCGCAAGCCAGACCAAACTGAAGATTGAGGCGGATAAGGGAAACGGAAATGCCGCGCTTGCGCTGCGGCTGCTGGACAGTTACGATAAGCTCCTTTCCACGATCCTCGTCGGCAACAATATTGTGAACATTGCCCTGACGGCCATCGCCACGGTCTTTTTTGTCAACTACATAGGCGATTCCGGCGCGACGGTCTCCACGGCCGTGATGACGGTGGTGGTGCTGTTTTTCGGCGAGATTACGCCGAAAAGTCTGGCCAAGGAGTACCCGGAGACGTTCACCAAATTCTCCGCTCCGATCCTTCACGGAATTATGCTCCTGCTGACGCCGGTCAACTGGATCTTCTCGGCATGGAAAAAATTCATCTCCAAGCTCATCACCGGCGAGGATCAGCGCGGGATGACCGGGGAGGAACTGATGAACATCGTCGAGGTGGCGGAGGAGGAGGGCGGCATCGGCAGCCAGGAGAGCGAGCTGATCCGCTCCGCGCTGGAATTCAACGATCAGGATGCCGCCGATATCGCGACGCCGCGCGTCGATCTGGCTGCGGTTCCGATCGACGCCACCAAGGAGGAGATCGAAAAGGTCTTCTTTGAATCCGGCTATTCGCGCCTGCCGGTCTACCGGGAAAATATCGACGACATTGTCGGCTTTATCCATCAGATGGACTTCCACCGGATGACGGAGAATCCGGATCTCGCGCTGGAGAAGATCCTTCAACAGCCGCTTTTTGTGCCCTGCACGATGAAGATCGGCGCCTTGCTCAAGCTTTTGCAAAAGGCGAAATGCCATATGGCCATCGTGACGGATGAATTCGGCGGAACCTTCGGCGTCGTCACGATGGAGGATATTCTTGAGGAACTGGTCGGCGAGATCTGGGATGAGCACGACGAGGTGGTCGAGGATTTTGTGAAGAAAGAGGATGGCTACCATATCTCCGGCAGCGCCGATCCGGAGGAGATGTTTGAATATCTCGGTCTGGAGGAGCGGGTCGATTCCGCGACGGTTAGCGGCTGGGTGATGGATGAGCTGGGCAAGGTTCCGGAAAAGGGAGACAGCTTCGTCCACAGCGGGATGCGTTTTACCGTTTTGGAGACGGAGGGCATGCGCGCCTCGGAGATCCTGATTCAGAAAACGGAATAAAAAAAGAACCGTCATGATTTTGGGTCATGGCGGTTTTTTCATAAGCAGGAACAATCATCTTGATATCCGGTACCATCATAAAAGGGTCGTTCCGTGCGGGATGGTTTCCGATGCGATGCCTTTGGGCGGCTCCGGGCCGTTTAAAGACATTCCTGAAATCCAACCTATCATAAGGCGGAAAACAGACGCTGTCAATGAGAATTGAGAAAAAAAACAACGGGCCGCAACAAAAATAGTATTTGAAGTTTTACCGGCAAAAATAACAGAAATAAAAAATTTTATTCGTATGAGATTTTGCGGAGGCTTTCGCTTTTGAAACGGAGCCGCCGGCGGCTTAGAGGCCTGCCGCCGACTGGCCGGCTTTTCGTGAAGCCTCGTCTTTAAAATGGAGCGGACAGAGCGGGAGGGAAAATCATCCGCCCCGGAATCCACACGCTCATAGCGGTTGCAAGCGAGAATTTATAAGCTTGCCGCCGCGACCGACTGGCCGACCCTGCGCGAAGCTTCGTCCGGCAGAATCACGGAGAGCTTCTCCGCAATCTCAGGATATTCCCCGGCAAGCACCTCGCTTGCTTTTTCAAGGGCGATCTCGCCGCCCGTTCCGGAGACGACGCGCCCCATCAGCAAGACGGTGCCGCACCCGTAAAGTTCATAATAATAGGCGAGGGAGTGGCCGAGGAAGGCGCCGATGGATTCGTAGATCTGCCTCGCTCCGTTATGCCCCTTTGCGAGCAGGAGCTGCACCTCCCGGAGCTTTTCCGCCGGGGAGAGGGATTCCATAAGCCGGATTCCCGCGGCCGGTGCGAGCCGGATGACGGCCTCCTGACTGAAGTAGCGGGAGCCGCAGCCGACATCCCCACTCAAATCGTCCGAATTGCTCTGCGGGTTCAGATCCACCGGAACGGTTGCCAATTCGTTCAGCCAGCCGGTGAGGCCACCGGAGGAATCGATGTAGCCGCCCGCCTCGCTCGTGCCCATCGTGACGGCAAGCAGGTTGTTCCGGCCAAGGTTCATGGCACCCGCAAGCGCGGAGACATCTCCGTCGTTGCAGACCGTGACCGGTACATCCCCGATCTCCTTCACTGCCCGGAGATAGATATCCCTTACCTTGCTTTCAAAAAGCGCTTTCGGCACGCTGCGGAACAGGGAAGCATATACCGTTCGGTTGCCGACAAAAACGCCGGCGGAGGAGATGCCGACCGCGTCGACCCGGGGCATTTTGGAGGCGGCCGTTTTGAGCGCCTCAACGATCCCGCGAAAATGATAGTCCGGGTCCGGGTTTTCTTTCGGGTTCCAAATAACCTCCTCCGAATAGACGGGCCGGCCTTCGATGACGGCGGAGACTTTCCGATCCGAGCCGCCCGCGTCGAATCCGATCCGGCATCCGGCAAAATGCCCGCCGACGGGCAGGGAGACGAGCTTTTCCTCCGGCAGATCCTCACAGGAAGCAACTTCAAAGGGCTGCCCGTAGATTCTGGCCATGAAGTTCGCGTCAAAGGCACGGCTGCCGTGTTCCGCGTAGGCGGCCTTCAGGGATTTACAAATTTCTTCGCTGCCGCGCACAAGGAGCCGCGAACCGCCTTTCATCCAGAGCAGGGATTTGACGAGGCGGTCGACATAAAAGCGGTCCGCCTCCGAGGATTCCGGCGTGCCGCAGAGTTTTGTCTCACAGCAAAAAGTCTGCCCGTCCGGGCGCAGCAGGGCGATCCCAAGCGGAACGGAGGCTTTTTCCAGATAAGCCCGATTGAATTTCAGGATGGGCATAAAGCCGGGTTCCAGCGCCGGCGGATACCGGACTTCAAAACCGATTCCATGGAGACGCAAAAGAGCCACCTTCTTTATCCGAGACATTTTTGCGTTGCAATGAGTCTAAATTCATGATACCATGTTTCCGGCAGGGATTCAACGGATCAGACGGGATAGGAGGCCGAATTATGTCGATTCTTGTGACCGGAGGGATGGGCTATATCGGTAGCCACACCTGTGTGGAGCTTCTGAACGCGGGCAGGGAAGTGGTCGTTGCGGACAACCTCTCCAACAGCTCCGAGGAAGCGGGAAACAGGGTGCGGCAGATCACCGGGAAGCCCGTAAAATTTTATCAGATCGACCTCAGGGACCGTCCGGCTTTGGATCGTGTCTTTGAGGAAAACAGTATCGACGCCGTCCTCCACTTCGCCGGGCTCAAGGCAGTGGGGGAATCCGTTTCGATGCCGCTTGAATATTACGACAACAACCTCGGCGCGGCCATCACGCTCTGCGAGTCGATGCGCGCACATGGGGTGAAGAAAATTCTCTTCTCCTCTTCGGCGACCGTATACGACATCGGCAAAGAACTGCCGCTCAGTGAAACGTCCCCGCGCGGCAATTGCACGAATCCGTACAGCTGGTCGAAATACATGGTTGAGCAGATCCTCCGGGATACCGCAAAGGCGGATCCGGAATGGTCGGTTATGTTGCTGCGGTATTTCAATCCGGTCGGCGCCCACGAGAGCGGGCTGATCGGGGAGGATCCGAGAGGGATTCCCAACAACCTGATGCCCTACATCTGCCGGGTGGCCGTCGGGCAGTACCCGTATCTCAACGTCTGGGGCGGCGATTATCAGACGCCGGACGGCACCGGCGTGCGGGACTATATCCATGTCGTCGATCTCGCGAAAGGCCATCTCGCCGCCATGGAATATATGGAACATCATTCGGGCGAGTCCGCCTTCAACCTCGGCACCGGGTGCGGCCACAGCGTTCTCGAAGTGGTCTCCGCCTTTGAAAAGGCGAGCGGTGTCAGGATCCCCTATAAGATCGGGCCGCGCCGTCCGGGCGATCTGGATATCTTTTATGCCTCGCCGGAGAAGAGCGCCGGAGAGCTCGGCTGGAAGGCCGAGCGCTCACTTGCGGATATGTGCAGGGACTGCTGGAACTGGCAGAGCAAAAATCCCTTCGGCTACGGAGAATGACGAACTTTTTGAGGGGAAAAGCGGCGTACAACGGTTTAATTTCCGGAAAAAGGTACGGCCGCTCGTCTTTTTAAGCTCGATCGGCCGCCGCGGTGCGATTTTCCACCCGTATTGAAATGTTACAGGCAATCTGCTTTTTAAATAGAAAAAGACCGGGAATCCTCAAAATCGGGGAGCACCGGTCTTTTTTTGCGGGGTTCCGCCGCTATCGGCCCGCCGCAGGGATAAATCCGATCATAAAGAGAAAAATGACGATAGCCGGTCATATATGCCGGCGGGCCGTTTTCTTCACGGAGCCGCCAATTTATAGCTGCTTTTTGATTTTATCGAGGGCGCCCTTTTCCAGCCGGGAGACCTGCGCCTGGCTGATGTGGATTTCGGAGGCGACCTCCATCTGAGTTTTCCCGGAAAAGAAGCGCAGCGCAAGGATTTTCTTTTCGCGCGGGGAGAGGTTGCTCATAGCCTCCTTGAGCGCGATCTCCTCGAGCCATCCGGTTTCGCACTCCTTGTCGCCGATCTGGTCGAGCATATAAATCGTATCGCCGCTGTCGGAATAGACCGGCTCGTAAAGCGAAACCGGCTCGACAATGGATTCGAGCGAGATGACCACCTGTTCCCGCGCCATGCCGAGTTCCTGTGCGATCTCATCCATGGTCGGCTCCCGGCCTTTTTTGCTGAGGTAATCCTCCTTGACCTGCATGGCGCGGTAGGCCGTGTCGCGCATGGAGCGGCTGACACGAACCACATTGTTATCCCGCAAAAAACGGCGGATTTCCCCGACGATCATCGGCACGCCGTAGGTGCTGAAGCGCACGTCGAGCCCCGGATCGAAGTGGTCGATCGCCTTGATTAAGCCGATGCAGCCGACCTGGAACAGATCGTCGGGATTCTCACCGCGCCCCGTGAATTTCTGCACAACGCTGAGCACGAGGCGAAGGTTCCCGCTGATCATTTGCTCCCGGGCGGAGGAATCCCCCTCCTTGATTCTCCGCAAAAGGTCCATCTTTTCCGATTCCTTGAGCACGGGCAGCCGGGAAGTATTGATGCCGCAGATTTCCACTTTTCCGTAATACATTTCTGCACCACCCACTCAAAAAATACTTGCGAAATGAGCATGTCCGAAAGTGGAAACCCCTATGCACTTTTGTTTGAGTGAAATTTTGTCAATCGCAAATATAAGAATATTTTCGTCAAAAATCGGCCGGCTGCCCGAAGAAAAAAACTCCTGAAGAAAAATACCTGTATGTAAAGAAGAAAACCCGCAGAAGAAACCGGGGAAGCCCCCGGTGTTTTGCAGGAGAGAAGGGACGATCTGCTCCGTCTTTGCCGGTCAAAATATGGATGCCTCCACGGGAACGGGCGGCTGTTCTCCGGAAGCCGACGGGTCTCTTTCACCGGATGCCGGAGTCTCCGCTGCGAGGTCGTTTTTTGGGCAGCCCGGCCCGATCGAGCACAGAAAAACGGAGGTAGGCCCACGGTCCAATCCGTTGGAAAGCGCGGCACGGACTTCCCGAGCACGAAGAAAAATGGCTTGAGCATGGGCGGACAGACAGATTTTCTCCTTGGATGGAATAGATTTTCCCAAAGGGGGAATGTATACGAGAATCCGCATGCAGGAACTGCGCGCGAAGGAGGTCATCAACCTCAACGACGGCGCAAGTTTCGGTTACATCGACGACATGCTGGTCGATACGGAAAGCGAAAAGGTGCTGGCCCTGGTGATCGGCGGAAGGCTCCGGTTCTTCGGGCTGCTGGGCAGGGAGGAGGAAATCCTGATCGGCTGGGAGAAGGTGGAGTCCATCGGGCGGGATACCATCCTGATCCGTTCGGACGTGATCCGGGAGCCGAAGAGGAAAGGCTTTTTTGCGAGCTTTTTTAAATCACCATAAAGATAAAAAATAATATAGAAAAATCTTGCAATGAAAAACTTCCCGTGATATAATCAAAAAGCTGCGGAATCGCAATCCGTTTCCGTAAAGCAAATCCGCACATCCCACAATCGTTCCGGCGATGTACCAGAAATGGCCGCTCTTTCGAGATGCGTGGGGTGGAGGAATAACAAAAGGAGGAAAAATCCAATGTCTGTCGTATCTATGAAACAGCTGCTTGAGGCCGGTGTCCATTTTGGTCATCAGACCCGCCGCTGGAACCCGAAAATGGCGCCCTATATTTTCACTGAGCGCAACGGTATCTACATCATCGACCTGCAAAAAACCGTCAAGAAAATTGAAGAGGCTTATATGTTCGTCCGCGATCTCTCTGCGGACGGCAAGTCCATTCTCTTTGTCGGCACCAAAAAGCAGGCCGCCGATTCCATCCGTGAAGAAGCCGAAAGAGCCGGCGCTTATTATGTCAACGCCCGTTGGCTCGGCGGCATGCTCACCAACTTCAAAACCATCCGCAGCCGTATCGCCCGCCTGACTCAGCTCCGCAAAATGGAAGAGGACGGCACGTTTGAACGCTTGACCAAGAAAGAAGCCAGCAAACTGGCCCTTGAAATCGAGAAGCTCGAGAAATATCTCGGCGGCATCGAGGACATGGATCGCCTTCCGGGCGCGCTCTTTATCGTCGACTCCAGAAAAGAGAAGATTGCCGTCTCCGAAGCCCGCAAACTGGGTATCCCGATCGTCGCAATCGTGGACACGAACTGCGACCCGGATGAGATCGATTATCTGATCCCGGGCAACGATGACGCCATCCGCGCCGTCAAACTGATCGCCGGAACCATGGCCGACGCGATTATCGAAGGCCATCAGGGCGAGCAGATGACGCCGGCCGCGCAGGAAAAGATCGACGAAACCGACGAAGTGGAAGAGGAGGAAAAATAAATGGCGTTTACCGCTCTTGATGTCAAGGCCCTCCGGGAGACCACCGGATGCGGCATGCTTGACTGCAAAAAAGCTCTGATGGAAACCGACGGCGATATGGATAAAGCCATCGATTTCCTTCGTGAAAAAGGCCTCGCCGCCGTCGCCAAAAAGTCTTCCCGCATCGCTGCGGAAGGCGCCGTTCTGGCCGATTACTGCCAGGAGAGCAAGGTCGGCGCGGTTATCGAGGTCAACTCCGAGACCGACTTTGCCGCGAAGAGCGACAAATTCCTCGCATTCGTCAAGGTCTGCCTCAAGGCCGTCATGGAACAGAATCCGGCCGACGTCGACGCCCTGCTTGCCTGCAATGTGGAAGGCCGTACCCTCCAGCAGATCCTTCAGGATAACGTGCTTGTCATCGGCGAAAACCTCAAGATCCGCCGCTTCGTCCGCTATGAGGGCGCCTGCGCCTCTTACGTCCACATGGGCGGAAAGATCGGCGTACTGGTCCGCTTTGATGCCGACGTGGCCGATAAGGATGGTTTTGCCGAATACGGCAAGGATATCGCCATGCAGATCGCCGCTTCCCAGCCGCTGTATATCTGCCCGAAGGGTGTGCCGGAATCCGTTCTCGAGCATGAGAAGGAAGTCGCTCTTGTCCAGATCAACGAGGATCCCAAGATGGCCAGCAAACCGGATGCCGTCAAGGAAAAGATGCTCGAGGGCAAGATCGGCAAATATTATAAAGAAAACTGCCTGATCAGCCAGGCTTTTATTAAGGATCCGGATATCGACGTCGAGGCCTATACGGCGAAGGTTGCCAAAGAGCTCGGCGGCAGCATCAAGATTGCCGAATTCGTCCGCTTTGAAAAAGGCGAAGGCCTTGAGAAGAAAGCCGAGGAGAACCTCGCCGACGAAGTCGCGAAACAGATCGCTCAGGCGCAGAAGAAAGACTGATTCCGGATAAACCGGAGAAAAAAGGCCGCAGGAGTACCATCCTGCGGCCTTTTTGAAATGACAAAATCCCGCTTTTTGTGCCCTTGACAAAGCCAGAAAAGGTGGTATAGTAATCCATATTATGAAAAGGGCTTTTTCGCGGACCGTACCGCGGAGGGTCTTTTTTTGTCTTAGAAAAGGGATTGACGATGGAGAACAGATTCGGGAACGGCCGTCTGCGGGCGCTTTTTCTCGTGATATTGGTTCTTGCCGTGTTTCTGGAGGGACGGATGATCTGCAACGCGCCGACCATCCCCACCGAAGACGGCGGCAGAGATGCTCAGGTTTCCGGCGATCTTGCCGTGGGGCAGGAGGAGCAGAAGGAAATCCGAAAAGAAAAGCGGGAATCTTCCGGTAGAAAAAAATGGATGCCCGGCTTTTCCGCCCTGAAAGCGGAGCATAAACCCGTCGGCGACACCGCCGGAAAGAGGAATTCTTTGATCCGTATCCTGCGGTGTTGATGAAAAACCTTTCTTCCGCAACTATTGAGAAAGGGTCAGCATACTGATAAGTGAATCAAAACCATGGAGAACATAGAGGATTCGGAAGAGCTTTCCATGATCTTTCGCATGCATGGGTGCCGGATCATGGATAAAGCCGGAAAACTGCTGCTGAAAGCGGATCTTTCCGGAGGCTTCCTGAGTAAAAAGCTGGATTTTTACGATGCGGACGGCGCTCCCGTCGCGAAAGTCAGACAGATCGGTCTGGGAAAATACCGTCTGGATTGCGGCGGGCAGACGATGGAGCTGCAAAGACGGTTTACCTTGACGGGCGAGGAATATGTAATGACCGGCTGGGTTCTGCATCGGAACCTGCTTGAGCATGTCTACGAAATGAAGAAAAACGGCCGGGAGATCTCCGTCGTCCGCAAAAAATGGAACCCTTGGGAGGACGATTACAGGATCACGCTCCGGGATTCCGAAGACAGGATTCAGGCCCTTGTGCTGGCGGTTCTGCTGGACTGCGGGGATAACTGTTTTTCCTGCGAGGGCGGGCAAAAAGAGCCTGAAAAAGTGGAATACTAAAAAAGAGCCGTGTCCGGCAGGGCGCGGCCTTTTTCTTTTTTGCCCGGCGGCGCGGAGCCGGAATTCCCCTTCCTTTTATAAAAATAACCTTTACTTATTCCGGCCAATCATGTAAAATAAATCTAAAATGGGGAAAAGGGGAGTTGTGCACCAATGGAACTGAAATACAAGCGCGTGCTTCTGAAGCTCAGCGGGGAAGCCCTTGCCGGCGGGCAAAAGACCGGGATCGACTTTCATACCGTACGGACCATTTGTCAAAGCATCAAAAAATGCTCGGATCTGGGCGCGGAGATCGCAATTGTTGTAGGCGGAGGCAACTTCTGGCGCGGCCGTTCCAGCGGCGGTATGGACCGCACGACCGCGGATCACATGGGGATGCTGGCCACCGTCATCAACGCGCTCGCGCTCTATGATACGCTCAATCAGCTGGGCGTCCCGGTGCGGGTCATGACCGCGATCTCCATGCCGGAGATTGCGGAGCCGTTTATCCGCAACAGGGCCATCCGCCATCTGGAGAAGGGCAGGATCATCATCTTCGGCTGCGGAACCGGAAACCCCTATTTTTCCACCGACAGCGCAAGTTCCCTCCGCGCGGCGGAAATCAACGCCGACGTGATCTTCAAGGCCACGCTGGTCGACGGCGTCTACGACAAGGATCCAAACGAGTACGACGACGCCGTCCGGTACGACAGCCTCACCTTCGGCGAGGTGCTGGAGAAGGATCTCAAGGTTCTGGATGCCACTTCCGTGGCCATGTGCCGCGACAACCACATTCCCATCCTTGTTTTCAGCCTCAGCGATCCCGATAACATCTGCCGCGCCATTACCGGCGAAGAGATCGGCACCCTGGTCAAAGGCTGATCCGCCGGATTCCTTTAGTTTTCTTGGGTACGGCGTTTTCCGGTGCACGCCCGTATCTTTCAAAAAAATATTTGTTCAGCCGGAGAAATGGAGGAAAACTATGAGAGAACAGCTCATCTCTTTCAACGAGAAAATGGAAGAAATCATCGCAACCCTTCAGGAGGATTTCGGTTCCATCCGCGCCGGACGCGCCAACCCCGGCGTGCTGGACCGCCTGGTCATTGATTATTACGGCACCCCGACCAAAGTCAACCAGATGGCGGCCGTATCCGTATCGGAAGCCCGGATCCTTGTCATTCAGCCTTGGGACCGTTCTGCGCTCAAGCTGATTGAAAAAGCGATCAATCTCTCCGATATCGGCATCCCGCCGCAGAACGACGGCGTCTGCATCCGGCTCGTTTTCCCTCCGCTGACCGAGGAGCGCCGCAAGGATCTTTCCAAGGAGGTTCACAGGCATGCGGAGGAGGCAAAGATCTCCGTACGCAACATTCGCCGCGACGCCAACGACTTCATCAAGAAGCAGGAAAAAGACAAGGTGATCACTGAAGACGACCGCAAGGACATCGAGAAGGACTGCCAGAAGCTGACCGACGATTTCATTAAGCAGATCGACGACATGGCCGAAAGCAAATCCACGGAGATCATGGAACTCTGATCTGCCGCGAAACTATATCGAAAGGCGGAATCGGATTTTGAAAAGCGAGCGGATCCTGCCGGCGCATATTGGCATCATCATGGACGGCAACGGACGCTGGGCAAAGAAAAAAGGGCTTCCCCGGAGCGCCGGGCATAAAAAAGGCGCGGAGGTCTTTGAGACGATCGCGCGGTACTGCCGCGACATCGGCATCCGCTACCTCACCGTCTACGCCTTTTCCACAGAGAACTGGCGCCGCCCAAAACAGGAAGTCGAGGACGTCATGGATCTGATGCGCAGCTATCTCCGGCGGATGGACAGCATGACGAAAGAGCATATTGCCATCCGGTTTATCGGGGACCGCGTGCCTCTGGCCGACGATTTGCGCGCGCTGATGGAGAAGGCGGAAAAGGCCAAGGTGAGCGACGTGAAGCTGACCGTCCAGATCGCGCTCAACTACGGAGGCCGGGACGAAATTCTCCATGCGGTGCAGGCGATCGCCAACAAGGTCCGGGCCGGCGGGCTCGCTCCGGAGGAGATCACGGAGGAACTGATCTCGGCGAACCTCTATTCCGTGGTGCCGGATGCGGATCTGATCCTCCGGCCCAGCGGAGAGGAACGCCTCTCTAATTTTCTGCTCTGGGAGAGCGCCTATTCCGAACTGATTTTCATGGATGTGCTCTGGCCGGATTTTACGCCTGCGCATCTGGAAAAAGCCCTGGCCGAATATGCGGGCAGGGACCGGCGCTTCGGCGGCGTGTAAATTTGACAGACGGAAGGTACGGACGGAATTCATGAAACAACGCCTGATTACTTCGTTCGTCGGGCTCGTGCTGCTCGGCGTTGTGCTTTATTTTTATCATACGCTCCTGCTGCCCGCCGCGGTGACGCTGCTCTCCGTGATGGCGGTGTGGGAGTTGCTCCATGCCGAGCATCTCTGCGGGTACACGTCGGTGATTCCGGTCTGCCTCGCGGCGGCGGCGGTCATCCCGCTGCTCGTTTTCACCGAGGCCGTCGGCCTGAGGGAAGTCTGCCTCATCTTTGGCGGAATTCTGATGCTCTTCGTTCTTTTTGATCCCAAGAAATTCGGGGCGACGTCCGCCGGGTATGCGTTTTTTGTCTCGGTTGCGGTGCCGCTCGGATTCTCAATGCTGCTCGTGTTCCGGGAGGGATTCAGTACCGTTCAGGGTCTGTATCTCATCCTCCTGAGCCTTGCGGTTGCATGGCTCAACGATACGTTTGCATTTTTTAGCGGCCATCTGTTCGGCCGGCGCAAGCTCTGCCCGACGATCAGTCCCAAAAAGACGGTGGAGGGTGCGGTTGGCGGCGTGATAGGAAGCATCGCGCTGAGCCTTCTGCTGAGCTGGGCCTACGCGTTGTATGCCGCGCCGGTGATCGGGGAACCGCTTTCCATCCGCTGGCTCTCCCTGAGCCTGTTTCTGCCGGTCGGGGCGGCCGCGGGGATTTTCGGAGATCTCTGTGCTTCGGTCATCAAGCGGCAGTCCGGGATCAAGGATTACGGTAACGTCATGCCGGGGCACGGCGGGATCATGGACCGTTTCGACAGCTGGCTCTTTGTCGCGCCGCTGCTCTATCTCTGGAATTTTTTCTTCCCCATCATCTGACCGACATGAATATCGGATAAAATCTGTGCCGCACGAAAGAGCGGCATATTTGTTAGAAGGAATCCTATGAAACGAATTTCCGTTCTCGGTTCCACCGGCTCGATCGGCACCCAGACATTGGATGTCTGCCGCCGCATGGACGTTTCTGTCGCCGCCCTTGCCGCCGGAAGCAATACGGCGCTGCTGGAGGAACAGGCGAGGGAATTCCGTCCGGAACTGGTCGCCGTCTTTGACGAGGCATCCGCCGCGGCACTCCGGATTTCACTCGCGGATACGGATATCAAAGTCGTCTCCGGCGCGGAGGGCGTCAAAGAGGCGGCGGCCTGCTTCTGCGATATTGTGCTCAACGCCGTCACCGGGATCGCAGGCCTTGCGCCCTCGCTCGCCGCGATCGAAGCCGGAAACACGCTTGCGCTTGCCAACAAGGAAACCTTGGTCGCCGGCGGAAAGCGCGTGATGGACTACGCGGCGGCGCATGGCGTAAAAATTTTGCCGGTGGACAGCGAACACTCGGCGGTATTTCAGTGCTTACAGGCGAAGGGCGACTCCGGCCGGATCGGGAAGCTGATCCTCACGGCGTCCGGCGGCCCGTTCTTCGGAAAAAGCCGCGAGGAGCTCGCCTCCGTCCGGCCGGAGGAGGCTCTCCGGCATCCGACTTGGACAATGGGTCGGAAAGTGACCATCGACTCCGCCACCATGGCAAATAAAGGGCTTGAAATTATGGAAGCGGCGCATCTTTTCGGTGTGACGCAGGATAAAATAGAGGTAATCATTCATCGGGAGAGCATGGTGCACTCGATGGTCGAGTTTGTCGATCATTCGGTGCTCGCCCAGCTTGGCGTCCCGGATATGCGCACGCCGATTCAGTATGCGCTGACGTGGCCGGAGCGCCTGCCAAGCACTGTAAAGCAGATTAACCTTACGGAGATTGGCGCGCTGACGTTTTACCGGCCGGATGATGCGGCGTTTCCATCCATGCGCATCGCGAGGCGGGCGCTTTCCCTCGGCGGCACGGCGGGTGCTGCGTTTAATGCCGCGGACGAGGTCGCCGTCGCGGCTTTTCTGGATGGGAGGATCGGCTTCAACGACATCCCGTCCGTGCTCGAAAAGACGGTGGAGATGCCGCTTCCGGAGGGAGATTCCTTCGAGGCGGTCTTTGCCGCCGACCGGGAGGCGCGCGCTTTCGCCGCTTCCCTGACAGACCAGATTAGGAGATAATCGTTCGCCATGAGTATTTTGATTGCAGTCCTCTGCTTTGCGGTGATGCTGGTTTTCCACGAATTGGGCCATTTTCTGACCGCCAAATGGGCCGGCATAAAAGTGAATGAATTTGCGGTCGGCATGGGGCCGAAGCTCTTTTCCATCAAAAGGGGAGAGACGGCCTACAGCCTGCGCCTATTTCCGATCGGCGCGTTTGTCGCCATGGAGGGCGAGGACGACGGGAGCGAAATCCCGACCGAGCGCTCTTTTATGGCCTGCCCGGTCTGGAAGCGCATCCTTGTCACGGCTGCCGGCGCGTTTATGAATATCCTGCTCGGCTTCATCCTCGCCGTGATTTTGACCTCCGGCCAGGAACTGATCGGCACGCCGATCATCGCCGGGTTCAGCGAGGGGTCCTCCTCCGCGGAATATCTGAAAGTGGACGACCGGATCCTCTCCGTCAACGGGGAGCAGGTTCTGATCGACAACGACATCGTCTATTCCCTGATCCGGGATCCGGACGGCGTCGTCAGCATGGAGGTCCTGCGGGATGGGGAAAAGGTGAAGCTCGACCGCGTGGTCTTTGAGATGAAAGACTATGAGGGCGTCTCCTCGATTGTATTGGATTTCAGCGTCTACGGCTTGGAACCGACGGTCTGGCGCGTCGTGGAATATTCGGCGGGCTGGACGTTTGCGCTGGTAAAACTCGCGTGGCACGGCTTTGCAGACCTTTTAAAGGGTACCTTTACGATCAGCCAGCTCTCGGGGCCGGTCGGCGTCACGGAGGTGATCTCCGAGGCAAGCTCCCAGAGCCTTGATTCGCTGCTGTTTATTGTTGCGCTGGTCACGGTCAACCTCGGTGTCGTCAACCTGCTGCCGCTGCCCGCGCTGGACGGTGGACGCATTCTTTTCATGCTGCTGGAAGCGATCCGTGGGAAGCCCATCAATCAGAAGGTGGAGGGCGCGATCCACAACGCCGGCTTCATTCTGCTGATCCTGCTGATGCTCTATGTCACGGCGAACGACATCATGAAACTCGTAAGCGGAGGCTGAGTATGGCCAAAGAAGTTAAAATTGGAAACGTCATGATCGGCGGGAGCCATCCCGTCGCCATCCAGTCGATGCTGAGCGTCCCCTCCACCGATCTCGAGGGCAGCGTCGCCCAGGCCGTGGAACTGGAAGAAGCCGGCTGCGAGATTCTACGGGCGGCCGTTCCGGATATGGAGGCCGTGCGGCTGATTCCCGCGATCAAAGAGAAAATCCATATTCCGCTCGTCGCGGATATCCACTTTGACTACCGGCTCGCGCTGGCGGCGGTGGAGGCCGGAGCCGATAAGATCCGGATCAATCCCGGCAACATCGGCGGTGAGGAGCGTACCCGCGCGGTCGCGGAGGCCTGCGGAAAAGCGGGCGCCGCGATCCGCATCGGCGTCAACAGCGGCTCGCTCGAAAAACATCTGCTCGAAAAATACGGCGCCCCGACGGCCGAAGCCCTTGCCGAGAGCGCCGAAGAATATGTCCGTATGCTGGAGGGATTTGATTTCCACGACATTGTCGTCTCGATAAAATCGAGCGACGTCGGCACCATGATGAAGGCCTGCCGTCTCGCCGCGGCGCGCTTTGAGTATCCGCTGCATCTCGGCGTGACCGAGGCCGGAACGGAGCGCATGGGCCTCATCAAGAACGCCGTCGGCATCGGGAGCCTGCTGCTCGACGGCATCGGTTCCACAATCCGCGTGACGCTGACCGCCGACCCGGTACGTGAAATTTATGCGGCGAAAGATATCCTGAAGGCGATCGGCCTACGGCAGGAGGGCGTGAATATCGTTTCCTGCCCAACCTGCGGCCGCACGCGCATCGACCTCATCAAGCTCGCGGGCGAGGTGGAGGATGCGCTGAGGGGCTGCAAAAAGCCTATTAAAGTGGCGGTCATGGGCTGCGCGGTCAACGGGCCGGGCGAGGCGAGAGAGGCCGACGTCGGCATCGCGGGCGGCACCGGCTGCGGGCTCGTATTCCGGAAAGGGGAGATCGTCCGCAAGGTGCCGGAGAACGAGCTGCTTGCGGCGCTTCTCGAGGAAATCGAAAAAATATAACGGGGGCGACCCTGAAAACATAAAAGGACGGTAAAAGAATGGGGAAGACCCTGTCGGAAATTTTCGGGATCTCCGCCGGAATGGCTCTGGCGGAAGCGGAGGTATGCTCGGTCATGCTCGGTCGGGAGGGCCAGAGCATCAAGGTGGAGGTCGCTCCGAAACAGACGGTGGGAAAATCGGATCTGTATGCGCTGGAACAGGCGCTTGCCGTCAGGCTGGGCGTGGAAGACGTCCGGCTTATTCCTGTTTACCCGTCGGAATGGCTGACGGAGGACTATTTCGGCGAGCTTTTGACGGAGGCTCAGCGCCGCGGCGTCGCAATCAACGGCTTTTTTGACGGCGCGGAGGCAAAATTCAGCGAAAACCGGCTCCGTATCCGCCTTGCCCACGGCGGTGAGGAGATGCTCAAAAAAATGCGCGCCGACCTGACGCTCCGCGAGATCATCCGGGAGGAATTCGGCCTCGACTGCGCGGTGGAATTTTGCGGTGTCACGGCGGTCACGGAGTTTACCGCGCCGCTGCCGGAGCCGAAACCTTCGGTTTATAAAGAATCCGCAAAGCATACCCATGCGGCAAAGGAAAAGGGCGGTTTTGACTGCTCGGGGCTGCCCATCGATGCCTCCGAGATGGAGATCCTGATCGGAAAACCGATCCGCCAGCGCCCGGAGCCGCTCTCCCATATCGACCAGCAGAGCGGAAAAGTCACGGTCTGGGGCGATATCTTCAGCATCGACAGCAGGGAGACCCGCGACGGGGAGAGCGTCATTCTTTCCATCATGATCACGGACTACACCGGCTCCAATATTCTTAAAATCATCAAGAAAAAAGAGGAGGCCGCGCCGCTTTTTGACCTCAAAAAGGGTATGACGATCATGGCCCGGGGCGACGCCTCCTACGATAAATACGAACATGACATCACAATCCGGCCCTACGATATCTCTACGGTCAAACGCCTCTGCCGCGAGGACGACGAGCCGGAGAAGCGCGTCGAGCTGCACCTGCATACCAACATGTCGCAGATGGACGGCGTGACCGAGGCCGGCAGGTATGTCGAGACGGCGCACCGCTGGGGCCACAGAGCCGTCGGCATCACGGATCACGGCGTCGCGCAGGGCTTCCCCGACGTGATGAACGCCGTCGCCGCCCTCAAAGATCCGGATTTTAAGCCGATCTACGGCGTCGAGGCCTATTATGTGGACGATACGGTGCAGTCCGTCACCGGAAATGTGGATGTGCCTTTTAACGGCGAGATCATCGCCTTTGACCTTGAAACCACCGGCCTCTCCGCCACGATGGACCGCATCACCGAGATCGGCGCGGTCCGCATTGTGGGCGGCGAAATCCGGGAGGAATTCTGCACCTTCGTCGATCCGGAGAAGCATATCCCCGAGCGCATCACCGAGCTCACCGGCATCAACGACAGCATGGTGCGGGGCGCGCCGAAGGAGGAGGAGGCCTACCGGAAGTTTATGGAGTTCTGCGGGCCGGATGCCTTCCTCGTCGCCCACAACGCCGGGTTCGATACCGGCTTTCTGCGCGCGGTCTCCGACCGGCACCATCTGGGCTTTTGCAATTCCTTTGCCGATACGGTCACGATGGCCCGGTCGCTCTATCCGGAGCTCACAAACCACAAGCTTGACACGCTCTCAAACCACCTGAAGCTCGCTCCCTTCAATCACCACCGTGCAAGCGACGATGCGAGGGAGCTCGCACTGATCCTGCTCGAGATGCTCAAAAAGATCGAAACGGAGAAGCATGCCGACAACTTTTCGGCGCTCAACGGGCTTCTGGGCGGCACGGATCCCAAAAAGCTTCCGACCTACCACCTGATTCTGATTGCCAAAAATCAGAAGGGACTTAAAAACCTGTATGAGCTAATTTCTCTGTCACATATCCGCTATTTTCACCGGCATCCGCGCGTACCAAAGAGCATCCTGACCCAATATCGGGAAGGACTGATCGTCGGCTCCGCCTGTGAAGCGGGAGAACTTTACATGGCGGTTCGCGAGGGAAAGCCGCATGAAGAGCTGATCCGAATTGCTTCTTTTTACGATTATCTGGAGATTCAGCCGCTCGACAACAACCGCTTTCTGGTTCGGGAAGGAATGGCCGAGAACGACGAGCAGCTCCGCAGCTGGAACCGGCAGATTGTCGCGCTGGGCGAGGAACTCGGCATCCCCGTTGTGGCAACCGGGGACGTGCACTTCCTCAACCCGGAGGATGCGGATTACCGCAAGATCATCATGAACGCCGTCGGGTTTGAACACGCGGAGGAGCAGCCCTCCCTCTATTTTAAGACCACTCGGGAGATGCTTGACGAGTTCTCCTACCTCGGCGAAGAAAAGGCCCGCGAGGTGGTTATCACCGTGCCGAACCGGATTGCCGATTCCGTCGACTTCCTGCGGCCGATTCCGGAGGGCACCTTCACGCCTTCCATCGAGGGCGCGGAGGACGACCTGCAAGCCATGTGCTGGAAGCGCGCCCACGAGATTTACGGCGACCCTCTGCCGCAGCAGGTTTCGGAGCGCCTCGAGCATGAGCTCAACTCGATCATCAAGCACGGATATGCCGTGTTGTACGTGATCGCGCAGAAGCTCGTCTCCAAGAGCGAGAGCGAGGGCTATCTCGTCGGCTCAAGAGGTTCGGTCGGTTCGTCCTTCGTCGCCTCGATGAGCGGCATTTCGGAGGTCAACCCTCTGCCGCCGCATTATGTATGCCCGAAGTGTAAACACAGCGAATTCGTCGAGGATGGCTCCGTCGGCTCCGGTTTCGACCTGCCGCCGAAGAAATGCCCGGTCTGCGGCGCGGAATACCGCCGCGACGGCCACGAGATCCCGTTTGAGACCTTCCTCGGCTTCCATGGCGACAAGGAGCCGGATATCGACCTCAATTTCTCGAGCGAATATCAGACGAGAGCCCACCGTTATACGGAGGAGCTGTTCGGAAAATCCCATGTTTTCAAGGCCGGCACCATCGGCACCATCGCCGAAAAAACCGCCTACGGATATGTCAAGAAATACTGCGAGGAGCGCGGCATCACCTTACATAAAGCGGAAGAGGCAAGGCTCGCCAACGGCTGCATCGGCGTCAAACGCACGACCGGCCAGCACCCGGGCGGCATGGTTGTCATCCCGGCGGATCATGACGTCACCGACTTCTGCCCGATCCAGCACCCGGCCGACGATCCGGATGCCGAGGTTCTGACGACGCATTTCGACTTCCATTCGCTTCACGACACGATCCTGAAGCTCGACGAGCTCGGACACGAGGTTCCGACCCTCTATAAGCATCTGGAGGACCTGACCGGCATCCGCGTATTAGATGTGCCGATGAGCGACGAGAAGGTTTACAGCCTATTGCAGTCCCCAGCGGCATTGGGCGTCACGCCGGAGGAGATCGACTGCAAGACCGGCACCTTCGCGCTGCCGGAGATGGGCACGCCCTTCGTCCGTCAGATGCTGATGGATGCAAAGCCGAAGAATTTTGCCGATCTTATCCAGATCGCCGGCCTCTCCCACGGTACGGACGTCTGGCTCGGTAACGCGCAGGATCTGATTAAAAACGGCACTTGCACGATTTCCAACGTCATCGGCACGCGCGACAGCATCATGACGACGCTGATCCGTTATGGTCTCGAGCCCTCCATGGCCTTCAAAATCATGGAGATCACCCGTAAAGGCAAGGCGATCAAGCTGCTGACCGACGAGCATAAACAGGCGATGAAGGAGCACGGCGTACCGGATTGGTATCTCGATTCCTGCCTGAAAATCAAGTATATGTTCCCGAAAGCGCATGCCGTGGCCTACGACATCGGCGCTATCCGCACGGCGTATTTCAAGGTCTATTATCCGCTGGAATTCTACGCGGCGTTCTTTACGGTCCGCGGCGGCGATTTTGATGCGGAATCCGCGCTTGCCGGAAAAGCGGCCGTGGAGCGGAAGATCAAGGAACTCGAAGATCTGCCGAATCCGACGGCGAAGGAGGAGGATTCCCTGACCACGCTTCAGATCATCAATGAGATGCTGGCACGCGGCATCGAATGCCTGCCGGTCGATCTCTACCGCTCGGATGCGGTCAAATATGTGCCGGAGGATGGAAAACTACGCCTTCCGTTTACCGCGCTCAAGGGGCTCGGCGAAACCGCGGCACGGAGTTTGCAGGTGGGCGGTGCAAAGGGACCGTATCTTTCGGAGGACGACATCATGGCGCGCAACTCGGTCGGCAGCGGCGTCATGGATATTTTGCGGGCGGCGGGCGTGCTGAACGGTTTGCCCAAGACCACGCAGATGAATTTGTTTGAGATGTGGGGAGGTTCCTGATGTTTTATCTGGATGGGAGCGTCTTTTTCTTCGATATCGAGGAGGCTTTCAGCCGGCTGATCGGCGTCGCCCGCGGGGAAAACGCCGAAAAGCCCGGTGATCCCCTGGCAAAAGGTCTCTGCGGCGGTTTTGCCGAGGTTTATGGAACAAGGCCTGAATTTGTGCGCGCCGGAGCGGATGACAAAACGCTCCTGCGCGGGATTCTTCCTGACGATGCGGCGGCGGTGATCCCGGAGTACGACTGTTCCGCCGAGGCATTCCGCGCCGCCTTTCCAGAAAACAGGCTGAGCGTCGTTTTGCGGACGAAAGATATGAAGATCGACGCCGACGCCCTGCTTGCCGCGGCGGAAAAGGAGCCGGGGAGCGTGATTTTCCTCACCAATCCGGCCTGCCCGGCGTCGCTGGAGCTCTCCGCGGCCGAGGTGAGGAGCCTTGCCTCCGCGGCGAAAGGTTTGATCCTCGTGGATGAAAGCTATATAGCCGATCCAAAAGAATCCGTGCTCAAAGATGCCGGCGTGATCCCGAATCTTGTCGTGCTCAAAAAACTCTGGTTCGGCGGAAACCCGGTCTATGCCGCGGGAGCGGATCTGCCGGAGTTCGACGGAGGAATCTCCGCCTCCGACCAGGCCGCCGCGGAGATCATCTTTAAGCATCCGGCCGTGCTCAAAACGGCGGAACGGAAGCTCACGGACAGCCGGGAAAGCCTTTACCTCCGCATCAAGAAGCTGGCGGTGAAATACCGTGCGCTGGAGCGGCTCTACCGCACCAAGGCGGACTGCGTGTTTTTCAAAGCCGACGGTGCGGAGCGGATTGTGGCGGGGCTGGAAGAGCTGGGCGTCGCTGTCCGGAGGGACGGGGACTATCTCTGTGTCTTCGCCGGCAACCGGGCGGAAAACGACGTCGCTGTCGAGTCGCTGGAGACCGTACTGAAAGAGATGGAATAAAAAACGGCGGCCCTTTTTAAGGACCGCCATTTTATTTTACAGACGAATTTTAAAAGATTATGCCGCGCATCAGGTCGGAAATCTCCGGAGAAAGGCTTCACCTGTCAAGTTAAAAAGCCGACATTCACCGGATGAAACGACTGTCCCCGTATGTCATATGAAGAGAACGGAATCCGCGGCTGCCGTAAAATGTGTTTCCAGAATGACGTCCAATGCTATTTTACAAAGAGCCGCCTGCCACGGGCGTTTTCCGACAATTTGTGCAAAAGCAGAAAAGATTCTGCCACCGGCATAAAGAGAGCCGATCCGCCTAAACCGGCCGTTCCTGTGTGCCGCGTGCGGGAAAAGGGCCGCCGCGTCAGGATTTCGGCATCGCGAAGCCGAGCTCTTTGAGGAACCACGCATCCTGTACCTGAAACGTCTTCCCGTCGAGATAGGCGAGCGGACCCTCTCCGCCGAAGCGGAACGTGACTTTATAGGAGCAGAGCGCCTGCCAGGTGAGACCGCGGCCGTCCTTTGCCTTGCCGTATTTCGTGTCGCCCACGAGCGGGCAGCCGATGGAGGCAAACTGGGCGCGGATCTGGTGGGTCCGGCCGGTCAGGAGCTCCGCCTCCACAAGGCTCATACCTTTTTTGGATTCGAGCACATAGTATTTCGTCACCGCGGTCAGGCCGCCTGGTACGGGATTTTTATAAACCTCGACCGTATTGGTTTTTTCGTCCTTCCGGAGGAAACTCTCGATCGTGCCGGAACGCTTGGCCGGGGTGCCGCTGACGACGCAGAGATATTTTTTCTCAACGGTGCGTTCCTTGATGCTGTCATTTAGGTAGCGAAGGGCCGCGGCGTTCTTCGCGGCGATCACGATGCCGCAGGTGTTGCGGTCAATCCGGTTGCAGAGCGCCGGCACAAAGGAATTTTCGTTTTCCGGGTCGTATTCGCCTTTTTTATAGAGGTAGTGCTGGATGCGCAGGATCAGCGTGTCGGCGGACCATTCGTCGCCTTCGTGGACAAGCAGCCCGGCGGGCTTGTTGGCAAGCAGGATATTCTGATCCTCATAGAGCACGTCGACGGCGGAGGGCGCATAGAGAAAGGCCGGCTTGCTCGGTTCTTCCTCAAAAAACTCGTCGGAGACGTAGCACTCGATCAGATCGCCGGTCTCCAGATGGTCGGCGATGTCACAGCGTTTGCCGTTCCGTTTGATGCGCTTGATGCGGATATATTTATAGAGCAGGGATTTCGGGAGCTTCGGGACGCTTTTTGTCAGAAACTTGTCCAGGCGCTGCCCTGCGTCGTTTTCGGAGATCGTGAAACTTTTTATACCGTCACGGGCTTTCTTTTTTATTTTGGTTCAGTATAATACTTTTTAGAAGGATACGCAACAAAAAGCGAAGGGAGCGGATTTCATGCCGGGCGAACACGAGGGTCACAGACAGCGTCTCCGCAGCAGATACCGCAGCGAGGGGCTGGACGGCTTTGAGCCGCATCAGGTTCTGGAACTGATGCTGTTCTATTCCAATCCGCGGGCGGATACCAACCCCATTGCGCACCGCTTGCTTGAGCGCTTCGGCAGCCTCGATGCCGTGCTGGACGCCTCTGTGGAGGAACTCTTGGAGGTCAAGGGCGTCGGTGAAAATACGGCGGTTATGCTCAATCTGGTTCCGCAGATCGCGCGCCGCTATCTGGAGGCGAAAAACGCTACCGACAATCTGGTCGGCGGCCTCTCCGATCTCGGAAAGTACCTGCTGCCGCGCTTCGTCGGCCGAAAAAACGAGCTGCTCCTGATCGTTTCGATCGATAATAAGGGCCGGATCCTCTCCTGCGATCGGCTCGCGGAAGGGGAGATCGGCCGGGTGAACGTCACGAAGCGCACGGTGATCGAGACGGTTCTTCGCACAAAGGCATCCCGCGCGGTCCTGGCGCACAATCATCCGCAGGGGTATGCCGTGCCCTCGCAGGAGGATATCGACCTGACCCTGCAGCTCCGCAAGTCGCTCCGGGAGGTCGGCGTCGAGTTGGTCGACCATATCATCGTGGCAAACGACGACTACGTCTCCATGGCCGCAAGCGGCTATTTCCTCGGCACCTGAGCCGCCGGCACATGACCGGGGAAAAGATTTTTGGAAAGATTGCAAAGGAAAGGTTTGCATATTCTCTCCGTTTCTGCTAAAATTAAAATGTTGTGCCGTGGCGATTTTTTGCCCTTGACAGGGGAGAAAAATCGCTTGACAAACCAAACCGATATCTATATAATATTCTCCGTGGCGTTGCGAGGGATTGGTATGCTGATTGATATTAAAAATCTGTTTGAGGCGCCCGATCTGACCATTCCGGTCGAAGGGGAGATTGATCTTGCCAATGTGGAGATCTGGGGACAGCGTGTCTTCGGCGCTCCCGTGCGGATCAATGGATTGCTCCGGAACCGGGCCGGCATCGTGTCGCTTCAGTATTCGGCGGATGTTCCGCTGAAGTATGAGTGCGACCGCTGCCGAAAGAAAACGGAAAAACATGTGAGCTATTCCTTTGAGCACATGCTGGCGAGGGAACTCTCCGGCGGGGAAGAGAACGACGAATTTCTCGTGGTTCCGGACGGAATGCTTAACATGGATGAGCTTGTCATGACGGATGTCACGCTCGAGCTTCCTTTCCGTTTTTTGTGCAAGGAGGACTGCAAAGGGCTTTGCCCGATTTGCGGCGCCGATCTCAATGAGACGGAGTGCGGATGCCAAAAAGAACAGACCGACCCCCGCCTGGCAAAATTAAAAGAGCTGCTCGACAGCTGAGGATCATGAGTTAAGGAGGTGCTCTTCATGGCAGTACCGAAGAGAAAAGTTTCCAAAGCAAGAAAGAATAAAAGACGTTCCAACGTTTGGAAGATTGCCGTTCCGGGCTTCTGCAAATGCCCGCAGTGCGGCGAGCTGAAGCTCCCGCATGTAGTCTGCAAGAATTGCGGATACTACAAAGGCAAAGAGATCGTCAAAGTCGAAGAAGAGGCCTGAACCTCCGATCGAAATTGCTTTCCGGAAAAGCCGTGGTGGGCAAACTTGCCTGTCAGGGCTTTTTTTCTGTCCAGGATTGTTGCAGTTTTTTCCCCCGCATGGTATAGTTTTTATAGACTTTTTTCTTCTTTTATAAAAAGGAGGCGGCGCGCCGTGAAACTGGAGAAAATTCTCTGGGGGACTCTGCCGGAAGGAGACGTTCATCTCTATACGCTTGAGAGCGGCGGTATCCGCGCGACGGTTTCCGACCTTGGCGGCACCGTGCAGTCCCTCTCCGTTCCGGACAGGAACGGGGAGCCGGCGGATATCGTTCTTGGCTATGATACGCCGGAGGAATATCTTGCGGGCGGCTGCTTTTTCGGCGCGACGATCGGGCGCTACGCCAACCGGATCAAAGGCGCGCGGGTTCATATTGAGGATCACACCTTCCGCCTGACCGCCAACGAGGGCAGGAACACGCTCCACGGCGGCGGAGGCTTTCATAAGAAGCTCTGGAAGGCCACTGAGACGCCCGGCTGGCTCTATCTGAGCTATGTCTCTCCCGACCGGGAGGACGGCTTTCCGGGCGAGCTTTTTGTCACGGTGCGCTTCGGCTTCAACGACGACGGCAACTTCGAGATCGGTTATTCCGCCACGACGAACGCGCCGACCTTCGTCAGCCTGACGAATCATACGTATTTTAACCTCGCCGGCAGGGGAAATATTCTCAGTCATCATCTCTGCCTGCATGCGGATTCCTATACGCCGGTCGATGGGGAACAGATCCCCACCGGCGAACTTCTTCCGGTCGCGGGCACGGAGCTGGATTTCCGGCAGATGCGTCCGGTCACATCCGATTACGACAACAACTTTGTTTTAAATAAAAAAGGCCCGGCCGCCGAACTCTATGAGGAGACTTCCGGCCGCCTGCTCCACGTTTGGACGGATCTGCCCGGCCTTCAGCTTTATTGTGGCCAACATATCCCGGAAGGGGAAAAGGGCAAAAACAGTGCCGTTTACGGGCCGAATTCCGGCCTCTGCCTAGAGACGCAATTCTTTCCGGATTCCCCGCATCAGCCGGAATTCCCTTCCACGCTGCTGATGCCGGACGGCTGGTACGAGCATAAGACCGTCTGGGCGTTTTCCACGGAATAAGGCCGGAAAGATCGACCGATCATTTTAGCGGGCCGTATCCCAAGGCGTTTCTCTTAAAGAGGAACCACATAACGAGGCGGAAGATTTCGGGACCGACGGAGATAGAGCACGGGTGCATGGTTTTCACATCATGCAAGGGGTGAATATGACAGACTATACGGGGATGGCCGGAAATTTTGAACAGCGTAATATCCGACTTGTCGTTCTGGATTCCCTTGAAGCGGCGAAAGAATATATTTTAGAGGAAATCCCGATTTCCTGTACGGTTGGTATCGGCCATTCCGCAACGCTGCAGCAGATGGATCTCACGCGTGCTTTGGAGGAACGGGGAAATCCCGTATACGATAAAGAAACGGCGTCCGATGACGAAGAATCCTACCGGATAAAACGGGAGGCTTTGCTGAGCGATTACTATATTTCCGGGGCCAATGCGGTCTCTGCCGACGGCAGGATCGTAAACATGGATCATAGCGGGAACCGCGTGGCGGCGCTTATTTTCGGCCCCAAAAAGGTAATCCTCGTGGCTGGCATTAATAAAATCACAGAGACGCTGGAGACAGCGATTGATCGTGTAAAAAATATTGCGTGCCCCATGAATGCGGAGAGAGCCGGGTTTCATCCCCCTTGTGTTTCCCTGGGAAGGTGTGTGGACTGTGTCTCCGATCAAAGAGTGTGCAATTATTTATCCGTGATTCAAGGTCAGCCTTATCCGGACAGAATGACACTGCTCATTGTAAAGCAGCCCTGTGGGTTCTAACCGATTCTCAGCCAATTGCGTTTCAATACGGCAAAATCCGCCGAGGGAACGCATTTCCAGCATCGGACTTCATATTCTATTTTCATATAAGAAGGAGGCGGGCATTTGCCGGTCGTCATCTCTTCCATTGCGGTGCGGTCCCATGCGGAGCGTGCCGGGATTCTGCCGGGCGAGACGCTCGTTTCCATCAACGGCAGCGCAATTAACGACGTGTTGGATTACCGGTTTTATATGGTGAACCGCCTTGTCTCTCTGGTTATTGAAGATCAGGAGGGCCGTCAGCGCACCGTCCGTATTCATAAGGGCGAATATGCTGAGATCGGGCTTGAATTTTCCACCTATCTGATGGATGAGGAGCGCTGCTGCAAAAATAAGTGCATCTTCTGCTTTATCGACCAGATGCCTCCGGGCATGCGGGAGACGCTGTATTTTAAGGATGACGATTCCCGGCTGGATTTTCTCTTCGGCAACTACATCACGCTGACGAACGTCGGCGAGGAGGATATCCGCCGCATCATTGCGATGCATCTCTCGCCGGTCAACGTCTCGGTCCACACCACCAACCCGGAGCTCCGCGTCGCCATGATGAAAAATCCCAAGGCGGCAACCTCTCTGCAATATCTGCGGGAGCTTGCCGAAGCCGGGATCGCGCTGCATACGCAGGTGGTTCTTTGCCCGGGCATTAACGACGGCGAAGAGCTCAAACGTACCCTGCGCGACCTCGGAAATATGGGGCCGGCGGTCGAGAGCATCGCCTGCGTGCCGGTGGGTTTGACCAAATACCGGGAGCACCTGCCGCACATCGATCCTTATACAAAGGAACAGGCTGCGGCCGTGATCGACCTTATTGAGGCGTTCCAGCAGGAGCAGCTCACCTTGCGCGGGGAGCGCGTCGCCTATCCCGCCGATGAGTTTTTCATCAAGGCGGAGCGCCCGATGCCGGATGAGGAGTATTACGGCGATTTCACGCAGCTTGAAAACGGCGTCGGTCTCTCGGCGCTGCTGAAGCGGGAGTTTCTGGAGGCGCTTGACGCCCATCCGGCGGAAGAGATTCACAGAAACGTATCCGTCGCGACCGGGAAGGCCGCCGAGAGCCTTCTCAGGGAGCTTTCGGCGTTTGCGGAGGAAAAGTTTCCGGGGCTCCAAGTCGCGGTTACGGCGGTGGTGAACCGCTTCTTCGGCGAAAACGTCACCGTCACCGGCCTCTTGACCGGCGGGGACATCGCCGAGACTATGAAAAAGAAAGATCCCGGGGAGGCGCTGCTCATCTGCGAATCAACCCTGCGCTATGAGCATGACCGCTTTCTGGATGATAAAACACCGGAGGAGCTTGAGCACGAGCTCGGCGTTCCGGTACTTATGGTAAAAAACGACGGTTATTCGCTGCTCTGCGCCATGCTGGGCGAAGAGGAAGAGAGCCGCTGCGAAGTCCTTTATGGGGAAACGGATTAAAGGAGAAACCGGAGGAACCTATGTCGAAACCGATCATCGCCATCGTGGGGCGGCCGAATGTCGGCAAATCCACGCTTTTTAACAAATTGACCGGACGGCGCCTTGCCATCGTCGAGGATACCCCTGGCGTGACGAGGGACCGCCTCTATGCCGAATGCGAATGGCTCGGCCATACGGTCATGCTGGTGGATACCGGCGGCATCGAGCCAAACACCGGAGACGACATGCTCTCCAAAATGCGCGATCAGGCAAATGTCGCCATCGATAGCGCCGATGTGATCATTCTGGTGACGGACCTTACGGCCGGCGTCACCGCGAACGACGAGGAGATCGCTTCCCTGCTGCGCAGAAGCGGCAAACCCGTGGTCTGCTGTGTCAACAAATGCGATGCGATCGGCGCGCCGCCGGCAGAATTCTATGAGTTCTATAACCTCGGCCTCGGCGATCCGATTGCGGTCTCCTCCGTGCACGGCCACGGCACCGGAGACCTGCTGGACGCCTGTTTCCAGTATATCGACTTCGACCGCGCGGAGGAGGAAGAGGAGGATGTCATCAAGGTCGCCATCCTCGGCAAGCCGAATGTCGGCAAGAGCAGCCTCGTCAACCGGATCTCCGGGGAGGAGCGCATGATTGTTGCCGACGAGGCCGGTACGACGCGCGACGCCACCGATACGGCAATCACGAACGACTACGGCAAATTCGTCCTGATCGATACGGCGGGCATCCGCCGCAAGAGCAAGGTGGACGACAATATCGAAAAATACAGCGTCCTGCGCGCTTATATGGCCGTCGACAGGGCGGATGTCTGCGTCATTGTGATCGACGCGACCGAGGGCTTCACCGAGCAGGATTCCAAGGTGGCCGGCTACTGCCACGAGCAGGGCAAGGCCTGTGTGATCGCCGTCAACAAGTGGGATGCCATCGAAAAGACCGACAGCACCATGAACGAATTCACCAAGAACCTGCAAATCGGCCTTAGTTTTATGCTCTATGCGCCGATCGTCTATATTTCGGCGCTGACCGGCCAGCGGCTTGATAAGCTGTTTGAGGCGATTCTCGCTACCTATGAACAGAACTGCCGCCGCATCACGACCGGTACGCTCAACGACATGCTGGCCTACGCGACCGCAAAGGTACAGCCGCCGTCCGATAAGGGCAAACATCTGAAACTGTATTATATGACGGAGGTTTCCGTCAAACCGCCGACTTTTGTTGTTTTCTGCAACCGTTCCGACCTGTTTCATTTTTCCTATCAGCGTTATATTGAGAACCAGATCCGGGAGACGTTCGGCCTGAACGGAACGCCGATTCGTATTTTGGTTCGGGAAAGGGGGAAGGACAAAGGCTGAGCCTTTGCCGAACATCATATGGGCGAGTGGGGTTCCTTTCTGCTGTCTGTTGCATGCACGGCGGCGCTTTCCTACCTGCTGGGCAGCTGCAACATGGCGATCATCGTTTCGAGGCTCTTCCGTGTGCCGGATATCCGCGAGTTTGGCAGCGGAAGCGCCGGCATGACCAATATGCTCCGCACCTATGGGAAGAAGCTGGCGGCCATCACCTTTGTCGGTGATTTTCTCAAGGGATCCGTCGCGGTTTTTCTTGCGAGAGTCATCTTCTCGGATCCGGTTTTCGGTGTGGATCTGGGGTACATTGCCGGAATCTTCGTCGTGCTGGGGCATATTTTCCCGATCTATTTCGGCTTTCACGGCGGAAAGGGCGTGGCGACCGCATTCGGCGCCATGCTGTGCCTCAACTGGATGGTCTTCGTGACGCTGCTGGTCGGCCTTGTTCCGATCATCTTCATTATCCGCATCGTATCGGCGATCTCCCTGACCGGCTCGGCCATCTATCCGGTGCTGACCTTTCTCGTGCTCATGCTTCAGGAGGCGGATCTTCTGACCGTCGTTATACCGGATACGGTCAGCGCCCTGATCATCATGGGGCTGACATTTTACGCCCACCGGGAAAACATCGCCCGTTTTCGCCGAGGCAAGGAGAATTTCTTCCCGGTGCCGCCCAAGACCAATAAAAAAGAGGAAAAGCCATGAAGCTGAATCATAAAACAAAACAGCTTGCGGCGACGCTGGCTCTGATGCTGGCGGTCTGCCTGTTCTTTATATGGCTTGGCGCCGGGATGTACCGCTCCGTGCCGGAGGCGGACCGCGGCGGTCTGATGCCCATGTTTTTGCTCTACGGCGTCTTTCCGTTGCTGATCGTCATCTTCAGTCTCCACCGGATCCGGGAGATCCTGCGGGAGTCCGACCCTCAAGAGGAACCTTTTGAAGAGAAAGCCGCGGAGGAGAAGAGAAAATCCCTTTCCGAAAAATAAAACACAGCCTTTCCATAACGGCTTCCGGCCGGCCGCCGGAACGCCGGAGAAGCCCCTACATAGAACGACGTCCGTCTTATCCGGCCGCCGTTTTTTTATTGGTCTTTTTATTTATGCCTGCCCTTTTGTCGGATAGCGCCGCCGCCCATATTGGAAGCCGTCGGCGAAGAATGGATTTTCCCGCCGGGATCTCCGAATCAACCGCCGCTTTTGAAAATTTTTAAGAGCCGAAATTTTCTTATAAGGCGGGCAAAAAAAATCGTATGCCGCCGATTCGGTATTGACAAAGCGCAAAACCGGCGCTATGATAATTTGCGAATGATTCGCAAATTATGGAGGCGAAGAAGTTGGCGCGCTATCTTACAGAGCAGAGAAAAGAGCTGATCTCTTTTTTGCAGAGCCACCCGGACCGGCAGTTTTCCGCAAAACAGGTCGCGGAGGCGCTTGAGCAAAACGGAATCAGTCTGAGCGCGGTGTACCGCAATCTGGAGTCGCTGGAAGAGGCGGGGCTTGTCTGTTGTTTTGTGAAAGAAGGCAGCAGGGAGGTCTTTTATCAATATATGGACGCGGACGCCTGCAAAAACTGCATCCATCTGACCTGCACAAAATGCGGCCGGACTTTCCATATGGATGCCGCGGCCGCAGAGCAGATGCTCGATACGGTCTCCAGAGCGGATGGCTTCGAGATCAGCAGAAGCCGGACCGTGCTGTACGGTCTGTGCAAAAATTGCAGATGACGCGGTTCGGCAGGGGGCGGGAGAAAATCATGACAACGAAAAACAGAGCGGTCGCGCTTTTGCTCAGCGTGGCCATTTTATCCGCCGTAATCCTGTCCGTCGTGTTTATCGCGGAGGAGGCCGGCCACAACTGCACGGGCGAAGATTGCCCGATCTGTCATGAGATCAAGGTCTGTGTAAAAACGCTGACGCTGTTCGGTACGGCCGTCGCGGGAGCCATGCTCCATGCGATGGTGCGCCTTGCCGTCTCCGGGTCCGTTTGCCGGTGCCCGGATCGTGTGTTTCTCAGCACGCCGATTCTCCAGAAGGTTCGGCTGAACGATTGAATTTTTCGCAGGGGATTCCGCCTGCTTGGTTGGCGGAAGGTCCCCGCTTTTTTGCGCCCTTTTTTCAAAAGGAGCATGATTTTTTAAGACAAAACGGCGGATTCATACCGGAATTGCCGCAAATTGCCCGCTTCCGGCGGATGGTTTCGCCTGCCGATTTTATGGCCGGGGGAAAAACCTTTGGGACCAAAACGGCTCCGGGAGGCCCGATTCCCCGACGCGCATTTGGGAGGAATTTTCGTGATAAAACGTTTCTTATCTATCATTTTAAGTCTTTTGATGGCCGTTTCCCTGAGCGCCTGCACGAAGGGCGGGGAGGCCGAGCCCTCTTCCGCGCCGGATTCATCCGAAGCCGGAGAGACGGAGAAAAAAATCAGCGTCGTCTGCACGAATTTTGCGGAATACGACTTCGTGCGGCAGATCGCCGGGGAGGCCGCGGATCTCACGCTGCTGCTGAAGCCGGGCGCGGAGAGCCACAGCTATGAGCCCACGCCGCAGGATATGATCACCATTGAGAACTGCGATCTGTTTGTCTATGTGGGCGGCGACTCGGATGAGTGGGTTTCCGGAATTCTGGAATCCGTCGATCAGGGCGACATGAAGACCGTGAAGCTGATGGACTGCGTCGAAACCGTGGAGGAGGAGCTTGTCGAAGGAATGCAGGCGGAGGAACATGAGCACGCCGATGAAGAAGAGCATTCCGGGGAAGAGGATGAGCACGCCGAAGAGGAGCAGGAACTGGATGAGCACGTCTGGACCGCTCCGGTCAACGCGATGCTGATTGTGCAGAAACTCGGTGAAGCCCTCTGTGAAATCGATCCGGAGAATCAGGAAAGCTACGAGCAGAATACGGCCGCCTATCTTAGCGATCTTCAGGCCCTTGACGATGAGTTCCGGGAGGTCATCGACAGCGCGGCCCGCAAGGAGATCATCGTCGGCGACCGCTTTCCGTTCCTGTATTTCTGCAAAGAATTTGGCCTGACCTATTATGCCGCGTTCCCCGGCTGCTCGACGGATACGGAGGCGGATGCGGCCACGCTCGCTTTTCTGATCAACAAGGTGAAGGAAGACAACATCCCCGTCGTGTTCCACATCGAGCTTTCCAATGAGCAGATGTGCGACTCGATCTGCGAGGCGACCGGCGCGAAAAAGGAGCTCCTGAACGCCGTACACAACGTCAGCGCGGAGGATTTCACCGCCGGCGCCACCTATCTCAGCCTGATGGAACACAATGTGGAGGTGCTCCGCGAGGCGCTGAACTGAGAAAAAATCAGCGGCTCCGCTTAAAAAGCGGGGCTGCGGGGGATCAAATACTTGTCGAAAGGATAAAGGCGGCGGGAGATGGCCTGGGATGCCGGGAACATGTGCTTCTTCGCCGCTTGGAGAGAACCATGCCGCAGAGAGTGAGTATACACAGAAAAAAGAGCGCACAGGAAGGAAAAAATCCCGCCCGCTGTGTCTTTGTCGTCTCCCGCCGGGAGCCGGAAGGGAACCATGCTTTTTTAGAGAGCAAAGAAAAAGCATCCTGCCGGATTCGCGAAACGGGTTCCGCCGGAAAGGGCGGCCGGAAGGATGTTTCCCACCGGGAACCGGAGCGCGGCGACCCGATGACGCTCACACTCGAGGACGACAGCGTTCTCCGGCTTCTGCCGCTCGTCGTCATCACCTGCGGCGGCCGGGATTACCTTGCGCTGACTCCCGCCGAAAAGAAGAGCGAGGATGTCTATTTTTATGAATTTATCACCCATCCGGAGGGTGGGATTGAGCTGCTCAGCATTCAGGAAAAAGACGTTCTGGATGCCGTTCTGGATGAATTTGGTGTCTGGTTCGACGAGCAGCTTCGTGCAGAAGGAGAATAAATTATGGCGTTACTGACCTGCCGGAACGTGTCCTTTGCCTATGAGGGCACGACCGTGCTGACCGGCGTCGACTTTTGTGTCAACCCGGGGGATTATCTGTGTATCGTGGGGGAGAACGGCGCGGGGAAAAGCACGCTGTTAAAAGGTCTGCTGCATCTTAAAAAGCCCTCTCAGGGGGAAATTTTGACCGGAGACGGCCTCAAGGCGACCGAGATCGGCTATCTGCCGCAGCAGACGGCCGCGCAGAAGGATTTTCCGGCCAGCGTATATGAGGTGGTGCTCTCCGGGCGGCTCAACAGCCGGGGGATTCACCCTTTTTATTCAAAGACCGACAAGCAGGAGGTACAGAACAGTCTGCGTCTGCTGGGGATCGAGGCGCTCCGAAACCGCTGTTACCGCGATCTTTCCGGCGGGCAGCAGCAGCGCGTCCTGCTTGCGCGGGCATTGTGCTCGACCAAAAAGCTGCTGCTACTGGATGAGCCGGTCACGGGGCTCGATCCCGTGATGACCACAGAGTTTTATCGTCTGATCGCCTCGCTTAACCGGGAACAGAAGATCACGGTCGTCATGGTCTCGCACGACATCCGCGGCGCCGTTGAGGAGGCGAGCCACATCCTCCATCTGGGGAACCGGCAGCTCTTTTTCGGTACCACCGCGGAATATATTGCAAGCGACCTCGGCCGCCGCTTTGTGGGAGGTGAGGCCGGATGTTGAGTACGTTTCTGGAGATGCTCTCCTATCCGTTCCTCGTCAGGGCGCTGATTGTCGGCGTGCTGGTCTCCCTGTGTGCGTCCCTGCTTGGCGCAACGCTCGTGCTGAAGCGCTATTCCATGATCGGGGACGGCCTCTCCCACGTCGGTTTTGCCGCGCTGGCACTCGCCTATGCGATGAATGCCGCGCCGATGACGGTGGCGATTCCGGTCTGTGTCGTGGCGGCGTTTCTTCTGCTTCAAATCAAGGACAGCTCCAAAATCAAAGGGGACGCGGCCACGGCGCTCATGTGCAGCGGGGCGCTTGCCGTGGGCGTAATGACGGTTTCGCTGACCACCGGCATGAATACGGACGTCTGCAACTACATGTTCGGCAGCATCCTCGCCATGAGTAAAAGCGACGTGACGCTCTCGGTGATTCTGAGCGCGGCGGTGCTGCTGCTCTACGTCCTGTTTTACAACAAGATCTTTGCCGTGACCTTCGACGAGGCATTTTCGGCCGCCACCGGCGTGCGGACCAAGCTCTATAACATGCTGATCGCGTTTCTCACCGCCATCACCGTGGTTCTGGGTATGCGGATGATGGGCACGCTGCTGATCTCAAGCCTGATCGTCTTTCCGTCGCTGACCGCCATGAGGGTATGCCGGCGCTTCAAAACGACCATTCTGGTGAGCGCGCTGCTCTCTGTGGGGTGTTTTCTGACGGGCATCACGGTCTCCTATCTCGCCTCGGTGCCGACGGGGGCCTGCATTGTGGTGACGGATATTCTGGTGTTCTTTGTGTTTGCCGTGATCGAAAAAATCCGGGAAAGGATCTGATGAAATGAAAAAAGCCGTTTTGGTGCTGGTTTTATTTTTGATGCTGTTCCTTTTCTGCGCCTGCGAAAATAAATCGGATGAGCATGACGAAAATCCGTCATCCTCCGTGGAGGAATCCGGGGCCGCCGCTTCCGTGACCTCCATTCCGGATCAGGATACCGCGCCTTCCGGGACGGACGCCGCCGGTTCCGTCTCCGCCGCAGAAGGTTCCGCCGCGGAAGACGACTCCGAGATGGAGGACGGCGGGCCGTACGACGTCTATCCCTACGACATCGGGGCGGATAAGGCGGCCGTCGATATCTCCAGCCCGGACATCGTGGTCGGCGACAACCTCTATGCGACGCAGATCAACGACTGGTACATCAATTTTGGGGACTACGACGGCAAAACCGTGGAGATCGAGGGCTATTACGTCGATCTCGATGGTTACAGCTTCGTCGGGAGGAAGGGCCCGTCCTGCCCATATTGCAGCGGCGGCTATGTGAGCTTTGAATTTTCCGCTGATGAGGACCTTTCGGTGCTGGTTTCGGAGAGCAGCTGGATCCGGGTGACCGGCATTTTGCGCGAGGGCGCGATGTATCCGGGCGGCGGGCAGGATCCGTACCCGTTTAATTATATCGAGGCGCTCCGGCTCGAGGAGATGGACGCAGTCGGCGTCGACACCGTGAGCAACTGACGGAGAAGTAGCGAAAAATAGGTTGCGGCGGCAGGAAACCGGAAGTATGATAAAAGTACCGCCGTCCCCGCGGCCGAAAATGCTTCTGTTTTCGGATAAATGAAATAGAGAGAGCCCGCGGATTATAAGCGGCATCCTTCTGAAAGAAACCGGGCGGCGTTCTCTTTTTTTGCGGCGGCCGGTGTTGGATTTTCAGTTCGTCTGAAATTTGGTGGAAAAGGAAGAAGAAAGATGGACTTTTTTGAATTGGCAAAATCGCGCTGCACCACGCGGGGGTTTACCGATCGGAAAATTGCACAGGCGGATCTGGAGCGGATTTTGTCTGTGGGAAGGGTCGCGCCAAGTGCCTGCAACCGGCAGCCGCAGAGGATTCTCGTCGTACAGAGCCCGGAGAATCTCTCCAAAGTCCAAAAGGCATACCGCATCTTCGGCTCTTCCTGCGTCCTGATCGTATGCCGGGATACCAGAGACGCCCTGATCCGTCCCTTCGATCAGAAATGTTCGGGCGATCTGGATATCGGCATCCTCTGCGATCACATGATGCTGGCGGCCAGGGAACTGGATATCGGAAGCGTCATGGTCGGCCTGTTTGATCCGCGGATTATCCGGGCGGAATTTGATCTTCCGGAATATATAGAACCTACCGCGCTGCTGATTCTGGGGTATCCGGAAAAAGGGTTCCTGAGCCCGGAACGCCATGCCACGGAAAGAAAGCCGCTGGCTGATACGGTGATGTACGAAACATACGCGGAAGCGGCAACCTGATACCGCCTGGAAGATACGGACGCACCGGGCCTGCGTGTAAAATCCTGTGTTCCCAATGGGAAAGCCGCCTGCACGCGGTTTAATCAAGCCGTGCTTATCCATCACGGCGGATTCCTGTGGGCCTGAGCCGCGGCGAATCAAAACCGGATTCACCCAATTTCAAACAAAAAAACAGTGCGGCCCGGTTTCGGACGGCACTGTTTTTTTGCTGCAGCATTTTTGTTTATTAAAAGAAAAAGCCTCCGGGTGAGCGGAGGCAGGCATTCTGTTGGACGAAATCCATTATTCGGCTGCGCGGATAACCTTACCGGAACGCAGGCAGCGCGTGCAGGCGTAAACGTGGCAGGGAACTCCGTTGACGATGGCTTTGACGCGGCGTACGTTGGGTTTCCATTCACGGTTGGAACGTCTGTGGGAATGGGAAACCTTAATACCAAAAGTAACGCCTTTTCCGCAGAAATCACATTTTGCCATAGTAGTACCTCCTTTACTTAGAGACAGTCAACAGCGTTATTTTATCAAATATAAGATATAAATGCAAGTGGTTGCCGAAAAAAAATTGCAGGATTGCCTCTATAAATATATATTTTCTATAAGAATCTGCAAAAACGGAAAAATCGGTCAAGATTCTGATTGCAGGCGGAATTCGTCTTGTAAAATACGGAATTTTCTTCTATAATAAATAATAAGTATTTCTGCGCATAAGGAGAGTTTACATGTCGCTTTTTTCATCCGGGCTTCACACTGCGCTCTGGCTCTTGCTGACCCGCGCCATTGTGGTCTTCACCGCGCTGCCGGTGCACGAGTGCGCCCACGGCTATGTGGCGCTCAAGATGGGTGACCACACCGCCGAGCAGCAGGGCAGGCTCACGCTGAACCCGTTTGCCCATTTTGACCCGATCGGAACCACGGCGCTACTGCTCTTTGGTTTCGGCTGGGCAAAACCGGTTCCGATCAATCCATTTTATTTTAGAAATCCGAAGAGGGGCATGATGCTTTCCGCGCTGGCCGGGCCGCTTTCAAACGTCGCCATGGCGTTCCTTCTTATGGTGATCTATAAACTTCTGTATATCCCGACCATTTTCGGAAACGCCGCTTCTTTTGTGGACACGCTTCAGATGATTCTGTATTATATGATCCTCATCAACGTCGGGCTCGCGGTTTTTAACCTGCTGCCGATCCCGCCGCTCGACGGCTCCCGCGTGGCGACCTATTTTCTGCCGAAGGATATGTATTTCCAGATCATGCGGTATGAGAATATCATCTTTCTCGCCCTGCTGGCGCTGCTCTGGACCGGTGTGCTCACCGAACCTCTGACGTATCTGCAAAACGCCGTCTTCAGCGGCCTTGATTTCCTGACCACGCCGGTCAACTGGCTGCTGAATGCGATCGCCGCGGCCGCCTGAGCCCCTGTATTTTGATTTTTGAAACGGGAGGGATCCATTTTGCCGGAAAAGCTCCAATACAGGCTGGAGGCGTTTGAAGGCCCGCTGGACCTCCTGCTTTTTTTAATTTCCAAGCATAAGCTCAATATTTACGACATCAATATCTCGGAGCTGCTGGAACAGTATATAGAGAGCATCGGCGGCATCGAGGGCCTCAATGATCTGGAGGACGCCTCGGAATTCCTTGAGACGGCGGCGCGGCTCGTCTATATCAAAACCGCGATGCTGCTGCCGAAATACGAGGACGAGGGAGAGAAGCTCAAGCAGGAACTTCAGGGCGAGCTGATCGAATACGCCGCCTGCAAGAACGCGGCGCTGGTCTTCAGAGGCATGTACTGCGGCGGCGAGCTCTTCTGCCGGGATCCGGAGCCGATCGAGATCGACATGACCTATACGCGCATCCATCCGAAGGAGGATCTTGTGCGGGCCTATCTTTCCGCGCTGGGCAGAAAGCTGCGCAAGCTTCCCCCTCCGCAGGAGCTCTTCAATCCGCTCGTCAAAAAGCGCATCGTCTCCATCGCCTCCCGCGCTATCATCCTGTTGCACCGCCTCTACCGGAACGGCATCATGAAGCTCGGCGAGCTGTTTCTTTCCGGCGGCCGGTCCGAGCGCATTGCGATGTTTCTGGCGGTGCTGGAGCTCTCCAAAAACGGCCGGGTGGTCATCAGCGACGACTGCACCACCGTGACGATGGGCGACAGGAATAAGGAAGTTAAAAAGGGGGAAGAGGAACTTGCAGCTGGAACAGTATGAAAACCGCGCGGAGGCCATCCTTTTTGCAAGCGGGGAGCCTCTTCCGCAAAAACGCCTTGCGGCGGCTCTTGAGATAGAAGAGGATGCGGCGGCCTCCGTTTTGGAGAGCCTTGCCGCAAGATATGAAAAGAACGACAGCGCCATCGAGCTCCTGCGTCTGGACGACTGCTGGCAGCTCTGTTCCCGCCGGGAATACGCGCCGGATATTCGCAGCGCGTTGGAGCTCAAACGCAGCATACCGCTCTCTCAGGCCGCGCTGGAGGTGCTGGCGGTTATCGCCTACAATCAGCCGGTGACAAGAGGATTTGTCGAACAGGTGCGCGGCGTGGACTGTTCCGGGGTCGTCGCGACGCTCTGCGACAAAGGGCTGATCGAGGAGGGGGACAGGCTGGATCTTCCCGGCCGGCCGATCGCCTACCGGACGACGTCCGTATTTCTGCGCTGCTTTGGGCTGAGCTCGCTCGAGGAGCTGCCTCCGGTCGCCGAAGAAACCGGGGACGATGAAAAAACGCTTGACGATACGCTGGAAAACCAGCAGTCCTTGTTTGCGGAAGAAAATGAAGAAAACGAAGACTTTTCGGAAACGGCGGAAACTCTCTGATAAAAAAACAGATCGATACTGACGGAGGATTTTCAAACGCCGCCATTTCAAACTTAAAAAGAACGAGAAAACAAGGGTTTTCTGAGCATATCTGAGCATAGACGGAAACCCTTTAAAGTTCCTGAAAGATAGATCGGCGCCGGCGTTTCGGCATTTCACGAAGAACATATAAGCGGGAACAAGGTTGCGGCTCATGTGGACTTTTCCCATATGGGGACAGGCTTTTGCAGCCGGGAAGGCTGGAGAGAAAGATATCGGCCGAATCAAAAAATTCTCCGGCGTTTGCCGGAGAAGCGGCCTTTATAAATGAGAAGGAATGAGGAAAACGAAAGCCTGCCGGAGGTGACGGGATGGGCTGGTATATTGCGGGCGGCATTCTGGCGCTGATCCTCGCGCTGCTTCTGGTTCCGGTCCGGCTGCTGGCGAAGTACAGCGAGGATCTGAGCATCTCCGGGAAGTGGCTGTTCTGGACAGTGACGCTCTATCCGTCGCCGGAGAAAGAAAAAAAGCCGGAGAAGGAAAAGCCTTCGCAGCCGGAGCAGAAGCCTCAGAAAAAAAAGCGGAAGCTCATGGCGGAAGAGGTCATCGACGGCTTTATCGATTATGTCTCGCGGTGCAGGGGCGGTATCCGGCTGATCCTGCGGAGCCTGGGTATCCGCAGGCTAAGGGTCGATTGGACGATCGTCGGCGAGGACGCCGCGGACTGCGCGGTCCGCTACGGCAGAATCTGTGCCTACCTCAGCTCGGCGCTCGCGGTCGCGCGAAACTTCGTTCGGATTCAGAAAGTCGAATTCCATGTGCGGCCGGATTTCCTCGCAACGGAGGAAATTTTCCACGCGGAAGCGGAGGCCCGTCTGACGCCGCTGATGGCCCTTTTGGGCGGCGGGGGCATCGGGTTGGGTCTGCTGATGAAATGGCTTTCGGATAGAAAAATGAAACGGGAGCGGCTTCGCAGAATCAAAAGAGCAAAAGGGCGGCGCCCGTCGGAAGAGAAACAACAAACTTCAATAAAGGAGAGACAGACATGAGCGAAAAGAACGTGGAAGGCCTTCTCAATGTATCCCTCGATAATCTGAAGGGGCTCGTCGATTCCAATTCCGTCATCGGCAGCCCGATCTGCACGCCGGACGGCACGACCATCATTCCCGTCTCCAAGGTCAGCTTCGGATTCGCATCCGGCGGCTCCGATTTCCCGACCACCAGCCCCAAGGACATGTTCGGCGGCGGCAGCGGCGGCGGCGTCAGCATCAACCCTGTTGCGTTTCTGGTCATTAAAGAGAAGAGTGTCCGCCTGATCCAGATCGCGGATAAGGACAACATCCCGGAGCGCATCGCCAACATGGTGCCGGATGTGATCGATACGGTCTCCTCTCTGGTGAAGAAAAAGGATAAAAAAGACGCCAAAGCCGGCGAGACCGTTGAAACCATGACGGCGGAAGCACCTGCGGAGACGGAAAAAACCGCGGAATGAAACGGCGCCCGGAAGCATAGTTTTTTCCGGGTGATGTGAGTTTGAAGAAGTTGGCGGCGGGATTTCTGTTTTTTCTGATCGTGCTCAATCTCCGCACGGCATCCTTTGCCGACTGCAGAGCTGCGGTGCTCATCGACGAAGCGAGCGGCAGAGTCTTTTTTGAGCAGGATAAGGATGAAATTCTGCCGATGGCCAGCACCACCAAAATCATGACGGCCCTGCTGACGCTGGAAGAGGAAAACCTCGACCGGTATTTTGTGGTGAACAGCCGCGCGATTCAGGTGGAAGGTTCCTCAATGGGCCTGCAGGCGGGGGACCGGGTGACGCTGCGCGTTCTGGCGGCGGGGATGCTGCTTGCCTCCGGAAACGATGCCGCGAATGCCGCTGCGGTCCGGATTGCCGGTTCCGTCGAGGCCTTCGCCGCGCGCATGAACCTCCGCGCAGCCGAGATCGGGATGACGAACACCCACTTTGTCACGCCCTCCGGCCTCGACGACGAAGAGCACTATTCCACTGCTTACGATATGGCGCTGCTCGCCCGCGAGGCACTCAAAAATCCGGATTTTGCGGCGATCTGCTCACAGACGTCGATGCAGGTGCGCTATGGAAATCCGCCTTATGACCGGTGGCTGAGCAATCACAACCGCCTGTTGCGGCTTGTGGAGGGCGCGGACGGCGTCAAAACAGGCTTTACCAAGAAATCGGGCCGCTGTCTCGTCTCCTCTGCGGAGCAAAATGGCGTCTCGCTGATCTGTGTGACGCTTCACTGCTCGGACGACTGGAACTATCACAAAACGGTCTATGAGAAATACTTCGGCCTTCTGCGGGCGGAAGAGCTCTCTGGCCTTGTGGACGATATCCGGATCCCCGTCGCGGGTTCCGGCGTCTTTTCCGTGCGGTGTTCCGCCGGGCCGGTGACCGCCGCGCTGATGGAGGGCGAGCTTCAGAACATTGAAACGGCCGTGGATTATGAGCCGTTTCTGTTTGCGCCGGTGGAGGCCGGAGAAAGGGTCGGGGAGGTTGTCTTTTTTCTGGATGGAAGGGAGCTTGCCCGTACGGAGATCACCGCAGTGGAAAACGCTCCGGCCCTGATCGAAAAACCGAGCTTTCCGGAGTGGATCCAGAAGCGTATAAAATCCCTGTTTCAGACCAAAAACAGCATATAAAAGCTTCGTTGAAGCAAGGGCGACTATAAAGTGCTGGTTCCCAGATGCTTTTTGGCGAAAGCGCAGCGGCCGTCGTATTTTTGCGGCCAATGGAATTTCTGTTTCAGGCAAAATAAAAAGAGAGACGTTTCCTGGATCCGGGTACCCGCGGTGCGGTTTTGCAGAGCGGGACCGGAATCAGGAAAAACGATAGATGGAGATCGCACATGAGGGATACGAGGATACAAAAAGCGCTTTCCGATGCGGGATATACCTCCCGTCGGAAAGCGGAGGAACTGATCGCCGCAGGCAAGGTGACGGTCAACGGCCATCCCGCCGAAATCGGCATGAAGGTGGATGTCAAAAAGGATCTGATCGCCGTGGACGGCCAGACCGTGCCGCTTGCGCAGGACGATAAGCTCTGGTATATTGCGCTCAATAAGCCCAGAGGCTTCGTCACGACGACCTCGGACGATCTGGGCAGAAAGTGCGTCACGGAGCTCGTGCAGGATATTCCGGCGCGGGTCTATCCGATCGGGCGTCTGGACCGCGTCAGCGAGGGCCTGCTGCTCTTTACAAACGACGGCGACTTTGCCAACGAGATCATGCGCCCGCGCAGCCAGGTGACCAAGACCTACAGGGTGACCGTGCGCGGGGAAGTGAAGGAGGAGAGCTTGATCCAGCTCTGCGAGGGCGTGGAGATCGACTCGGGAATGACCCTTCCGGCGCAGGTTACGGTGCTGGAAAAGATGCCGGAGCGCTCGGTACTTCAGTTTGTCATCAGCGAGGGAAAAAACCGGGAGATCCGCAAGATGTGCGAGGCGGTCGGGCTTGAGGTTATCCGCCTCAAACGCACCGCAATCGGCGCGGTGAAGCTCGGCATGCTTCCGATCGGAAAGTGGAGGGAGCTCACGAAAGAGGAACTGACCGGCCTTCGCGCGATCGCCAAGAAAGGGGAGGCCGCCACCCACCAGAAGGAGATGGAGAGCGCCGCCAGGCAAAAGCATCTTTCCGGAAAAGCGACCCGCCCATCAGGAAAGGCCGCGGCGGAATCTCCGACCGGCAAGGGAGGGTTCTCTTCCCGTCAGCCGGAAAAAGACGGACGTTGGACGGATAAAAAAGAGTCCCGTCCCGGAAAGTTTGAGCATCGACCGGAAAAGACGGCTCACGGGGATCAAACACCTGCCCGTACCGCCGGAAAGCCGTTCCATACGGAGGAAAAACCTGCCCGTCAGAACGGAAAGCCTGAGTATCGACCGGAAAAACCGACGCACGGTTCGGAGAGGCCGGCCGGCAAAACCGGAGCGCCGGCCCACAGACCGGAAGGGCAGACCGGGGCATCCGGAGCGAAGGAACGCCGCTCCGCGAAACCGGCTTACAGGCCGGATAAGCCCGACCGCAGGCCCGAAAAACCGAAGAAGTAATAAAAAATCCCCCGGCTCCGCATTTTGTGCGGAACCGGGGATTCGGGACGCCGCGAGAAACCTCGCAGGCGTCTTTTTTATGCCGGGCTGTACAGGATGACGCCTCGCTCCGTACGCTTTTCACAGAGCGGGATGTTCTTACAAAGAAAAAAGCCCGGACTCTTTGAGCCCGGGCAGGAAATTCGATGCTGTTACAGATAAATGGAAACGGCGTAGGTGGCGATGGTCAGGACGAAGAAAACTCCGGCGAGAACCTTCGTGTAGCGCACCAACTTGGCCTCCGTGGAGCGGTTGCCGTCTTTGCTGAAATAAGTATCCTGGCCGCCCAATGCGGAGATGCCGCTCTTTTTGCTCCCCTGAAGCAGGATCGCGATGGTGATGAGAATACAGGTAAGAATAAGAAGAATACTTCCGATTATTTCAAACGTAGTCATTATTTGACCTCCAAACAGCAAGATAGCTTTACTATAATAGCACAGTCGTCCGTGGTTTGCAAGGGGATTCTTCTTCGATCATGGAAGAAAAATGGCGAAATCTCCCTTGTATAGCCGTTCCGTTCCTGCGCAAAATGTGGATGTCGGCCAAAGAACGAAAAACTGCGTTTGCCTTTGGAACAGTTTCACAGCGGCCGATAAAAACGGGTGCTCTTGTGCATCCGTTTTTTTATACGAAATCCGGGACGTCCTCGATGTCGAATTCGCGGAAGCTGTCCTCATAGTCGCCGGTCAGCATATCCCGGATCATGCCTCTGCGGGGATAGATGACCTTGAAGGTGGAGAAAAGAGCGACGCCGAGCACAAACGGCCAGATGAATTTCGCAATCTTTTTGCTGGAGATGCCGAGCAGAAATCCAAAAGCGAGGCAGGCAATCTTCAGAAAAAGAAAATCCATCGGGTCAAAATCGGCGGCGATGTCGGAAGCGCGGTCAAACCAGAGTCGGAAAAAAGTACGCATGGAAACAGCTCCTTTCATTGATCGGAAATAGTATCGTTTATCAGACTGATTTGCTGAAAGGTATCGCCTTCTTTGGGAATTGCACCGGCGGCGGGGAGATTCCGCGTGCGGAAGCGGTGCGCGTTTTCCAGCATGGTTTCGCTGAAAAGGCGGACGTTTTCCAAAATGACGTTCTTTTTGAGCGTCATGGCGGCCACGCCCTGCGTATCTCTCGAGGCCTTTGCGGGGATGGCGCCGGAGTGAATAAGCAAGAGCCTTCCGGCGCTGGAACGGAGCAGGAATTCCCGGTCCTCTCCGATGCAGAAACAGGCGGTCAGCGGGGATTTGTCGCAGTAGGCGCCAACCAGACGCTTCCGCTTTGTTTTCGTCTCGTAGGAGGAGATCGGAACCTTTGCCGCTTTTCCGTTCTCATAGAAAAATACCATATAAGCGGCCTGTTCGTCAAGTACCGTCATGCTGACCGCGTTTTCTCCTTCGTCGAAGCCGAGCTTTGCCGGGATATAATCACCCATTACGCTGGCCTTTGTGTCGTCGAAATCGGCGGCGCAGGCCTTGTAGACCTGTGCTTTGTCGCTGAAAAACAACAGATTCACGGAGTTGCGGGATTCGGTGATGGAAAGAACCTCGTCGCCCTCCTTGAGCTTCTGCTCGCCGGACATGCGCAGCGACTGCGGCGTGATCTTTTTGAAATAACCTTCTCTTGTAAAGAATAGTGTGACCGGATAATCTGAAACCGATTCCTCTTCCGGGGCTTCAGGCTCTTCCGTTACATAAGAAATTTCACTGCGGCGCGGCTGGCCGTATTTTTTGCTGACCTCTTTCAGTTCATCGACGATGATCTGGTCGATTTTTTTCGGGTCGGCGAGAATTCCTTCAAGCTCGGTGATCTCTTTTACGAGATCGGCGATGTCGGCGGTGCGCTTGAGGATGTATTCCCGGTTCAGATGGCGCAGCTTGATCTCCGCCACATAGTCCGCCTGAATTTGGTCGATGCCGAAGCCGATCATCAGGTTCGGCACGACCTCGATCTCACTCTCCGTCTCACGGACGATCCGAATGGCTTTGTCGATGTCGAGCAGAATCTTTTCAAGGCCGCGGAGCAGGTGCAGTTTATCCTTTTTTACGCCAAGGTCGAAATAGACCCTGCGCTTGACGCATTCCTCCCGGAAAGCCACCCATTCGAGCAGCAAGTCGCGCACGCCGAGTACCTTCGGGAAGCCGGCGATCAGTACGTTGAAGTTGGCCGCGAAGGGATCCTCCAGCGGCGTCATGCGAAAGAGCTTCTGCATCAGCGCATCCGGGTCGGCGCCGCGTTTAATGTCGATGGCGAGCTTCAGGCCGGAGAGATCGGTCTCGTCCCGGATGTCGGAAATCTCGGTAATCTTCCGGGATTTTACCAGATCGACGATCTTATCCATGATCGCCTCGACGGTCGTGGTGGCCGGGATCTCGATCACTTCTATTGTATGACTTTTCTCGTCATAACGATATTTGGAGCGGACCCGGATGGAACCGCGCCCGGTCTCATAGATCTTTTCCAGCTCGTCATGGTCGAAGAGGATGATGCCGCCGCCCGCGAAATCCGGCGCCGGCAGGGTGGAAAAGAGGTCGTGCTTTGGGTTCTTAATCAGGTGGATGGCGGTTTCGCAGACCTCAGAGAGGCGAAAGGGGCAGATCTGAGAGGCCATGCCGACCGCGATGCCGACGTTGAAATTGACGAGCACCGACGGGAATGTGACCGGCAGCAGGGAAGGCTCTTTGAGCGTATTGTCGTAGTTGTCGACGAAATCGACCGTATCCTTGTCGATATCCCGGAAGAGCTCGGTGGAGATCTTGTCCAGCCTCGCCTCCGTATAGCGGGAGGCGGCGCAGACCATGTTTCTGGAATAGGCCTTGCCGAAGTTGCCCTTGGAATCCACCCACGGATGGAGCAGCGCGCCGTAGCCTCTGGACATGCGGACCATTGTGTCGTAGATCGCCGCGTCGCCGTGCGGATTGAGCTTCATGGTCTGGCCGACGATGTTGGCGGATTTTGTCCGTTCGCCGCCGAGCAGCCCCATCTTATACATCGTATAGAGCAGCTTGCGGTGGCTGGGCTTGAAGCCGTCGATCTCCGGAATGGCGCGGCTGACGATGACGCTCATCGCGTAGGGCATATAGTTGACTTCCAGCGCGTCGACGATCGGCTGATCCCGCACAACGCCGGCGTTCTCAAAGGGCGCGGCCTTTATTGAGTTTTTTGGGATTTCCGGTTCTTTCTTCTTTCTGGCAGCCATGTTTCTCCTCGATGTTTTGCTTATTTATGATATTTGCCGCCGGCCCGGATCTGAAAGGCCCGGTAGATCTGTTCCAGCAGCAGAATTCTCGAAATCTGGTGGGTAAACGTCATGCGGGAGAGCGAAAGCCTAAGCGCCGCTCGGCTCTTGACCGCCTCCGAGAGGCCGTAGGAGCCTCCGATGACGAAACAGAGCTCGCTCCCGGCCTCATCCGCCATCACGGCGGAAAGTTTGTCGGAGAACGCCTCCGAGGAGAAGGTATCCCCCTCGATGCACATCGCGGCGACGACGGCGTTCTTGGCAAGTTTTGCGGAGAGACGTACGCCTTCCGCCTCGATCACGTGTGAAATTTCGGCGGGGGAGGGGTCGTCTGGCAGGCGCTCCTCCGGTACCTCGACGATCTTGAGGTTGCAGAAGGCGGAGAGCCTTTTTTCATATTCCGCGCAGGCCTCCCGCAGGTATTTTTCCTTAAGGTTGCCGACGCAGAGGATCGTAATGGTTCTCATCGCTTTCTTCCCTTGTTGGTATACTTGAATTTTTCGGCGGCGCCGGTCAGCGGATTGCTGGCATCGCCGCCATCCCGACAGCCTTTTGATGTCCGGCCCCGGCGGGGGTTACAGCAGCACCGTCTCCGAGGCGCAGCTTCTTGGCGCCGCAAAGATCGTGTAATCCTTCTCCTGCATGATGCCCGCCATCGAAAGCTCGGAGACGGAGGTCTGAAGGGCGAGATCCGGGTAGTTGTTTTCTTTGCTCAGGTGGGCGAGCACGATCCGCGTCGTGCCGCTTCTCACAAGATCGGGAAGCGCGGAGGCACAGTCCGTGTTGGAAAGATGCCCCTGCGGCCCTTCGATGCGCCTTTTAAGCGGATAGGGGTAGCGGCCGTTGAGCAGCATCATCAGGTCATAGTTGGATTCCATGAGGACGAGGTCGCTCTTCGGCAGATGTTCCAGCGCCCCTTCCGTGAGGTATCCGGTGTCGGTGCAGATCGTGATCTTCCGTTCCTCCGCTGTGGCGATGCTGAAGCCGAGGCTGCCGACGCTGTCGTGGGAGGTGCGGAAAGGCGTGACCATCATCCCGGCGGCGAGAAAACCGTTTTCATCGGCCGGGCGCAGGTCCGTCCCCGGGGGAACATAGTCCCTTTCGGCGAGAAAGTCCAGCACCTTCTCCGAGGCATAGACCGGAAGATGATATTTTTTCAGGAAATTCTCGAGCCCGCGGATATGGTCGATATGCTCGTGCGTGATCAGCATACCGGAGAGGGAGCCGGGATCGACGCCTTTCTCCATCAAAGCGGAGAGAATGGAGCGGCAGCTGATGCCGCAGTCGATCAGGACGCCGGTGTTGCCGGAGCCAAGATAATAGCAGTTTCCCGAACTGGAGCTCGCAACCGTGAAAAATTTTGCCATTTGACCTCCGAATAAGAAGAAACGGAGCTGCTTTTGGAAGAAAAACGCTCCGTGTATTTTGTCAGCATGAGCAGTCCGGCATGGAGACCCGTTCGATGTCGGCGCCGAGGCTGCGGAGTTTTTCCACCAGATTGGTATAGCCCCGCTCGATATGATGGATCTCCTCGATCTCCGTCCGGCCGTTTGCGGAAAGCCCGGCGATCACCAGAGCGGCGCCGGCGCGCAGATCGGCCGCCCGCACCGAAGCGCCGGACAGAGCCGGCACGCCCTGCACCACCGCGACTTTTCCGTCGACGGAGATCGAAGCGCCCATCCGGCAGAGCTCGGAGATATATTTGAAACGGTTATCCCAGACGCCCTCGGTGACGATGCTGGTGCCCTCCGCAAGGGAAAGGAACGTCGTCATCTGGGGCTGCATATCGGTCGGGAATCCGGGGTAGGGCATCGTCTTGACGTTGACGTGCTGGAAAGAGTCCGCCTCGCCGGAGACACGGATCGCATCGTCGTACTCCACGACGGAGACGCCCGTTTTGACCAGTTTCTCCGTGATGGCCTCCATATGCTTCGGAATGACGTTCCGGATCAGGACGTTGCCCTTGGTGGCGGCGGCGGCGACCATATAGGTGCCGGCCTCGATCTGATCCGGGATGATGGAATAATTTGTGCCGTGCAGCTGCTCCGCGCCGTGGATTTTGATGACGTCGGTGCCGGCGCCGCGGATATCCGCGCCGAGGGAGTTGAGAAAGTTTGCAAGGTCGACAATATGCGGCTCCTTTGCCACGTTTTCGAGGATCGTCAGGCCCTTTGCCCTTACGGCGGCGAGCATGACGTTGATCGTCGCGCCGACGGAGACGACGTCAAAATAGATGTGGTTACCCACCGGGTTATCGGCCTTGATGCTGACAAAGCCGTGCCCGATGTTGACGGTTGCGCCCAGAGCCTCGAATCCCTTGATGTGCTGATCGATCGGTCGGACGCCAAGATCGCATCCGCCGGGCAGAGGCACATCCGCCTCGCCGAACCGCCCCATCAGCGCACCAAGAAAATAGTAGGAGGCCCGAAGCTGACGGGCGAGATCTTCCGGCACTTTGTGGGAGGAAAGGTCGCTGGTATCGATAAAGACAGAGGTGCCGCTGACCGGACGGACCGTTGCGCCCATTTTGGTCAGAATCTCAAAGAGATGGCCGACATCGCTGATCTCGGGAATATTTTCGAGGAGACAGGGGCCCTGCGCAAGAATGGTTGCCGGGATAATGGCGACAGCGGCATTTTTGGCCCCGCTTACGGTGACTTCGCCGTAAAGCGGTTTGCCGCCGTTGATAACATATTTATCCAATGTTTCTGTTCCCCTTCGCGATTCACAATTACAATTATTATATCATATGAAAGATAAAAAGAAAAGGTATTTCCGGAGAATCATGCCCTTTTCAAAGAAAAAGCGGGCGGCTGAATCGGCCGTCCGCTTTTTCGGACCATCAGAAATATTTTGCCGGGTTGGTGTACTGGCCGTTGACACGGACCTCGAAGTGCAGATGGGTTCCGGTGGCGTTGCCTGTAGCGCCCATGGCGGCAATGATGTCGCCCTGGTTGACATACTGCCCGGCCTTCACATAGAGGCTGCTGCAGTGCCCGTAGAGCGTCTGGATGCCGCCGCCGTGATTGATGATGATGTAGTAACCGTAGCCTCCGCGGCTCCATCCGGCCGTGACGACCGTTCCGGAGGCGGCGGCATAGATGTTGGAACCCCAGCCGCAGCCGGCGATGTCCATTCCGGTGTGGCCCCAGTATCCCCAGTAGCCGCAGCTGACATATCCGCCGATCGTTGGCCAGATAAAGCCGTATTTGGTGCTGCCGGAGGAGGTTGGGCTTTGGACGGATGTGATAACATTCTTGGTACCGACGGTGATCTGGCGGCTCACCGGCTCCGTGAGCATGGTCGTGCTCAAAACCTGCGTGTTGATAGCGACGCCGTTTTCGTAAGTAATAAAGGCCGTGACTTCCTGTTCACCGTCAACGCCGTCTCTGGTCACCTTGGAGTAAGTTGTGTAGTAATTGTCGTTGTAAGTATATTCCGTATCGAACGAAACGGCCTCTGTGTACGTCTCTTTTCTGGTTGTCGTAACGCTCAGGAACTGAACCGAGCGGGAGACAAGCACGCGATCGCCGACATGTACGACGTCCTGAAGATCCGGGTTCATCGCCGCATATTCCGCATAGGAGAGGCCGAATTCGGCGGAGATGGAGAGCGGCGCGTCCCCGTCTTCAACCGTGTAGTACTGTTCGCCCTCCGTCTGGCTGTAAAACAGATCCCGGAACGAGGACATCGCCATCAGCGAAGAGACCGGGTAGATTCCCTCCGTCAGGCGGATCGGCTGAACGAAGCGGAGGATGGAGTCGCTGTCGCCCGGTTCCCGGTACTGCTCTCGGTATTCGTCGAGCAGCAGGAGCAGGTGGTCCGGCTCGTCGGTGCAGCCGACGAAAGTGCCGTCCACGTAGAGGCCGTACGCTTCGATGACGTTGGCCGTGGAGGCTTTAAACAACAGGTTGGCCAGATCTTCAGAGGAGGTGAACATGTCGCTGTCCGCCACGACGACGGTATATTCCGGCACAATGTCCTCGATCTTATAATCGGAAGAGAGTGTGCGGTTGCGCATGGTCTGTTCCGCGGAGAAGAAGACGTTTTCGTCCGAAATATATGCGATGTCTTTGCCGTTATACTGAAGCCGGAGCCCGTATTGCAGGCCGGAAAAATAGTCGTAAGTAAAGTAAAGCAGAGCGCAGGCGATCACGGGTCCCGCATAGTTGAAGAAGCGGGAAAGGAACTTGCGCACCAGGCGCAGAAACGCGGCGGTCAGACTCCATACGGCGGAGAGAATCTCCTCGGTCGTATGGTATTTTGCCTCATGCAGCACGGAAAGGCACTTGCCGATCGTTCGCCGCAGGAAGCGGATCTCTTCGCGTTGAGAGACGAGCCACTCGTCAAACGGGCGCAGGATTCGGTAGGAAAGCCGCTTGAAATAGGAAATCAGGTCGGCGGAAAGCCTGCGGAAAAATCCAAGAAAGTCAAAGTAGAAGCTCCTTGTCTGGCGGACGAAGGAGACTCCGACCAGATAGCAGAAATTATACACTGCCGCGTAGATGACAGAAAGCGTGGATTCCCGGAACGCATCCGGCAGTCCGTCCAGCGGATCCGCAATCAGGGCATCTGCCTGATCCGGTTCGCCGGGCTTTGCGGCAGGCAGTTTTTCATCCAAAGGTCGGGTCACCTCCTTTCCGATAACTTACACATTATAATAGAAAACCCCGTTTAAATCAAGGGAATTCACAGTTTGTTCGGAATTGGAAGCGTTTTCCCCGTCTGTTTTCTCAGGACGGAGGGGCGCTTATTTAAAATGTGTGATGAAATTATTACGAAAAAACGGCGCCCTCCCCAAAAAGAGAAAGCGCCGTTTTCATATCCGTTTCTACCGTTCTTCCCGGAAATAGGAGAGCCCCAGACTTGCCGGACCAAGGTTTTCCTTCTTCTTGCGGAAACTGACAAAAATCAACACGAGGATTGTGACCACATAGGGGACCATCTTGAAGATCTCCTGCGAGCTTCTCGTCAGGCCTTCGATGTAGAAGTACGCCCAGTAAAGAACACCGAAGAGATAGGCGCCCCAGATGGCGTTGAGCGGCTTCCAGGTGGCGAAGATGACGAGCGCCACGGCGAGCCAGCCGAGCTTCTCGATCGTGCCGTCGGAGGCCCATGTTCCTTTGATGTAATCCATCGTGTAATAGAGGCCGCCGAAGCCGGAGATGCCGGCGCCGATGCAGGTGGCGAGGTACTTGTAGCGGATGACGTCGATGCCGGCCGCATCCGCAGTGCCCGGGTTTTCACCGACCGCGCGGAGGCTGAGGCCCATGGCGGATTTGCTGAAGAAGCGGTTCATCAGGATGGCGATCAGGATGGCCGCATAGGCCATGAAACCGTACGAAAAGAGAATCTTTCCGACGACGCCTATCTCGGAGAGAACCGGCACCGACGCACGGAACGCGGCGCTGGTGGCCTCGACATGGATCTGGCCGACGCCGCCGGCGAGCTTGTTGAGGCTTCCGCCGAAGAAGTTGGCGAATCCCGAGCCGAAGATCGTCAGCGTGAGGCCGGTGACGTTCTGATTGGCGCGGAGGGTGATGGTCAGAAAACTGTATACGAGCCCGCCCACCGCGGCGAGGGCAAACGAGCAGACAAGCCCGATCAGGATGCAGAGAAATTTGCTCGGGGTTTCCACGGCGTTTTCATAATAGAAAGCGCCCATCAGCCCGGCGATGCCGCCGAGGTACATGATGCCCGGCACGCCGAGGTTCAGGTTCCCGGATTTCTGCGTCAGGATCTCGCCGAGCGCGCCGAACAGGATGACGGTTCCAAAAACGATCGCATCCTGAAAAAGGGCAATCAGTTGGTTCATTCCGCGTCCGCCTCCTTTTTGCTCCGGAAAATCAGCCGGTAATTGATGAAGAATTCACTTCCGAGGATGAAGAACAGGATGATGCCTTCGATCATTTCAGAGACAAAATTGTTGAGGTTATAGAGAGAGGCGATCTCGATGGCTCCCTTTTCGAGGAAGACCAGCAGGAACGCGATCAGGATCATCACATAGGTATTGAATTTTGCCATCCACGCGACGATGATCGCCGTAAAGCCGCGCCCGCCGGCGGTGCTTGTGGAGATTGTGTGGCTCGCGCCGGAGACGGCGATAAAGCCGGCCAGCCCGCAGACCGCGCCGGAAAGAAGCATCGTGCGGATAAAGACGGCCTTGGTGTTGATGCCGGCGTAGCGGGCAGTATCGAGGGATTCCCCGACGACGGCGATCTCATAGCCGTGCTTGCTGTATTTGAGGTAATAATACATGGCGACGGTGATCGTCATGACGATGAGCACGTTAAGAAAGTACTGCTCGCCGAAGACGGCCGGGAACCAGCCCTCGTTGGAATTGGGATTGATGACGCCGACGGTATTGGAGCCGTAGGGGTTTTCCCATTTGGAGACGAAGAACGAAGTGACTTGGATCGCCACATAGTTCATCATCAGGGTGAAGAGCGTCTCGTTCGTGTTCCATTTCGACTTAAAGACGGCGGGGAGCAAGGCCCAGAGCGCACCGGCTACGATGCTCGCGACGATCATCAGGAGAAAAAGCAGCGGAGCGGGGAAGCTCTTGCAGTAGATCATGCAGGCGGCCGTCGCAACGCCGCCGACGAGGACTTGGCCCTCCGCGCCGATGTTCCAGAAGCGCATCTTAAAGGCGGGGGCGAGGCCGACGCCGATGCAGAGCAGCATCATCGCGTCGCGGACCGTAACCCATGTGCGCTTTTCGGTGCCGAACGCGCCGTTAAACATGGAACCGTAGACTTTGAGAGGATTCAAATGGACGATCGCGTAGATGACGAAAGCGCAGACAATCAGCGCGAGGACGACACCGATCAGACGGATGCCCCAGGCGCGGGGTTTGGAGATGGCGTCTCTTTTTGCAATGCGGATCAGAGGATCTTTATTTGCCTTTTCGGGTCTGTTCATATGGTCTTGTCCTCCTTTCCCGCAGCCTCGGGATCGAGGCAGGTCATATAGAAGCCGACCTCGTCCTTTGAGGTCTCCGCAGCTTCAAAGATCTTATTCAGATGACCGGAGCAGAGAACGGCAATCCGGTCGCAGAGCTCAAGCAGCACGTCGAGGTCCTCGCCGACGTAGATCACGGCGACGCCTCGTTCCTTCTGCTCGTTCATTAAATTGTAAATGGTGTAGGAGGTGTTGATATCCAGTCCTCGGACGGCATAGGCAGACATCAGAACCGCCGGGCTGGAGGAAATTTCTCTTCCGACGAGCACCTTCTGCACATTGCCGCCGGAAAGCTGACGCACCGGCGTGGAAAGGCCGGGCGTGACGACCTCAAGCTCGTTGACGACGCGCTTGGCGAGGTCCTTCGGCGATTTGCGGTCGAGCAGGGGGGAGCTGCCGTTGAGGTAGCTGCGGATCATCATGTTGTCGGTGAGATCCATATTTCCGACAAGGCCCATGCCGAGGCGGTCTTCCGGCACAAAGGAGAGCGCGATGCCGGAGCGCATGATCTCGAGCGGGGATTTCCCGACGATCTCAACCGGCTCTTCGGCGTCCGGAGCGGTATACATGATGCTGCCGGATACTCTCTGGAGGCCGGCGATGCCCTCAAGCAGTTCCTTCTGGCCGCAGCCGGAGATGCCGGCAATGCCGAGAATTTCGCCGCCGAAGACATCCATGGATACGTCGCAGAGCTTTGGAATCCCATTGATGTCGGTGCAGCAGAGGTCGTGGATGCTGAGGCGTTTCGTGAGTTCTCCGCGAGGGGAACGGTTGATATTCAGATCCACTTTATGGCCGACCATCAGATCGGTCAGTTCCTGAATACCAGTCTCGGCGGTGTTGAGGATGCCGACATTTTTCCCTCTGCGCAGAACGGCGACACGGTCCGAAACCGCCAATACTTCCATCAGCTTGTGCGTGATAATGATGACGGCTTTTCCGTCCGCTTTCATGTTGCGCATGACGCTGAAAAGCCGTTCCGTCTCTTGCGGGGTCAAAACGGCGGTCGGCTCGTCCAGAATCAGGATGTCCGCGCCGCGGTAGAGCACCTTGACGATCTCGACGGTCTGCTTCTCAGAGACGGACATGTCGTAGATTTTCTTGTTCGGGTCGATCTCAAAGCCGTATTTGTCGCAGATTTTTCGGATATCCTCTGCAACGGCGTTCCGGTTGAGATCACCTTTGCTATGCAGGCCGAGCACGATATTTTCCGCCGCGGTAAAGACGCTGATGAGCTTGAAGTGCTGGTGCACCATGCCGATACCATACTTCAGGGCGTCTTTCGGCGAGCGGATCACGACCTCTTCGCCGTTGACGAAAATTTCGCCGCTGTCCGGATAATAGATGCCGGAGAGCATGTTCATCAGCGTCGTTTTTCCGCTTCCGTTTTCACCCAGAAGGGAGAGGATCTCGCCTTTTCGGATATCCAGGGAGACCTTTTCGTTTGCGATGACGGAACCAAACGTTTTGGTGATGATCTTCATGCTGACGGCATATTCCGTATCCAATCACGCCACCTCTTCCAATTTTTAGAATAAAACGGCCTCATTTTGCCGGTTCAGTAAAAAAAGGCAAGGGAAGCCGCAGAATACAGCTTCCCTTTATCCTCATTTTCAGTGCTTGTCCAATCAGCTGGCAAGCTCGGTGATGCCGTCGATGCGGATGTTGAACATCGGAGCAGAGACGATCTCGGACTCATGGAAGTAACCATCCCAGATGAACTCGATGCCGGAGAAATCATCGGCATGATAGGCGGAGGTGTAGGTGGTGAGGGTTTCGCCGCCCACGGTGAAGGAATTGGTATCGAAGATGTGAAGCTCGCCGCTCTTGATGGCAGCCCAGACTTCGTCAACCTTCTCCTGAGTGCCGGCCGCGCAGGACGGGCCAAGCGGGGAGATCATAACGCCGTCGATATCAGCGCCGGCCGTGTTGTCTCTGGTGATGCCTTCGCCGGAGATCAGATCCTGGAACATTTCGGTATAGAGGACGGACCAGCCGTTCTGAGCAGAAGTCAGGGCAGCGGTCGGAGCAACCTGAAGCATATCGACGTTGTAGCCGATGCAGTAAACGGTGGTGCCGGCGTCAAGCAGAGCCTGGCAGGCGGACGGAGCGCCGGTGGAGTCGGCGTGCTGGCTGATGATGATGCAGCCGCGGGAGACAAGGGCGTTGGCGGCAGCGGATTCAGCAGTGGGGTCATACCAGGAGCTGGTATAGGTGACATCCATCACAACGTTCGGAACGATGGATTTGACGCCGAGGTAGAAAGCGGTGTAGCCGGAGACGACTTCCGCATACGGATAGGCGCCGATATAACCGATCTTGATATTTTCGCCGTCCATGTTGGTGTCGGTGACTTTGCCGTCGGCAACCAGCTCAGCGAGTTTCATGCCGGCGACGACGCCGGAGACATAACGGGATTCATAAGTATGCGGGAAGAAGTTGACGACATTGCTGTAACCGGAAGCAGCGGCGTTGTCGCCGGTGGCCGGCATGAAGATGACGTCCGGATATTCCTGAGCGGCCTGGAGCATATAGGACTGATGGCCGTAGGAGTCGGAAATGACGACCTGGCAGCCGGCCTCGGCGAGGTCGACGGCGGTATCATAGCAGGTTTCGTCTTCCGGAATATTGTATTTCCAGATCACCTGATCTTCCGTGATGCCGACGTTCGCGATGGCGGCCTTGATGCCGTCGAGGTGAGCGGCGTCATAGCCGGTGTTTTCGTCATGGAGAAGGATGACGCCGATCTTCAGGGTGCCGGCATCGAAAGCTTCTTTGACTTTGGTGGTATCAATCTTTTCGCCTTCGGTATCAAGGACGCGCTGGGCAACTTCGCTCAGAACGACTTCGCTGGACTCTTCGCTGGTCTCAGCCGGAGCGGATTCTTCGGGCTGGCTGGATTCAGCGGGCTCTTGGCCGCCGCAGGCAGCAAAAGTGAGCATCATAATGGCTGCCAGAATCAGGGCAATAATTTTCTTCATGATTATCCTCCTAATCATTTTCCTTTACTTTTGGATTCCCATGCACCTGAAATATAAAAAAGCATACTTTCGCATGCTCTTTTACCATAGTTATAAGGCTCCGGTTTCGTCGGAGCGGCGGAAGGTGATCGTACCGGTTTCGGGATCCATCGAATCCACGATCGCGAGGGATTCCAGATGGTAGCCTTTGCTGCGGATCTGCTTGCCGCCGAGCTGAAAGCCCTTTTCGATTGCGATGCCGATGCCCGCCACGGTTGCGCCGGCCTGATCCTCGATGATGGAGATCAGACCCTCCAGCGCCTTGCCGTTGGCGAGAAAGTCGTCGATAATTAAGACGCGGTCCGTCGGCTGAATATACTTTTTGCCGACAAACACGTCGTAGATGCGTTTTTTGGTAAAGGACTGAATCTTGGTGCGGTAGACTTCGCCGTCCACATTAAGGCTCTCGGTCTTTTTTGCGTAAACGACGGGTACGTTATGAAAACTCAGCGCGGCAACGGCGGCAATGCCGATTCCGGAGGCTTCGATGGTGACGATTCGGGTGATGCCGTCGTTGGCAAACAGGCGAGCCCATTCGTCGCCCATCGCCTTAAAAAGCGAGACGTCCATCTGATGATTTAAAAAGCTGTCCACTTTCAGAACGTTGCCGGGCCGGACCGCGCCGTCCCTAAGAATCCGTTCTTCCAGAAGTTTCATTCGTTCACGCTCCGTTTCATTCAACAGCTTTGGCTGATACTTGGAGTTTACACGTTTCGGTGGAAAAAAACAAGCGGTTATTGTCATTTTCTACAATTAAGATAATTTAAATCGACAAAAATTAAGCGATATTTGTTAATGCGAACAAATCACACTGTTTTTTATCATGAGAAAAACAAAACTCACAAATAAATAAAATTAAAAATTGAGGATATTGTGAAATAAAACTAAGCACGTTCCAAAATCCGCTGGAAGGACCGCCGGATTTTTAGTTATTAGAAGATACGATGGTTTGCTTTTTCTTGCAAATTGCACAAATGCACAGAATTTGAATATGGTGGACTGCCCGGAATGGTGATATTGATGGAAGAACGCTTTTTCTATCGGCCCGGAGTCTCTCGGAATCCGGCGGTACGGAGAAGGGGTCACCTTCCTGCGGCGGATGAAATGAAAAAAACCGGTTCCCATCCGCGGAGGAAGGGAACCGGCCGATATCTGGGCTTGCTTATTTTTCTTCGGAGGGCTGCGCGCTGCGGGCGAGTCCCGCAAGGCGGCCGAGAATATCGCCGATGATGCCGCTTTCGGCCGCGCGGGCAATGTTTCCCCTTGAGACCAGCTCGCCGCGGAAGACAAGCGTCAGCATGGCGCAGAGCGTCTCGCGGTCCGCGGAGGGCAGCTCGATCACCATATCTTCGTAGGTGCGGATGCCGTGCTTGCTGAGCGTCAGACTGAACGCCTTGTCGACGCAGTCGGAAAGATAGAAGTCCCGGATGAAATTCTGCATCACGTCGTCATAATGCGGAATCCGGATCTCTTCTTCGGCGCCCTCGGGTTTGATCACGTCGTACTCCGTCTTCGGATTCTTTTCAAAATAGGGGAGGTACTTCAGGATGTTGTGCTCCCTGCTGCCGGTGCGGCGGACGCTGAGATCGCCGTCCCAGCGCTCGAGCACGGCCAACAGCCGCTTGTCGAGCATGGAGCGGGCGCGGTTTGCCAGTTCTTCCGGGATGCCGTAAAACGCCTCCGCGATGCTGCCGGTGATGGCGGCGAGGGCATCACTGTCTCCGCCGAGGGAGACGGCCTTGCGGATGGCGTCCTCAAAGCTCTCGCTCAGCAGGAATGCGGTGATCGCCTCCGGGACGGTATTCTGGCAGGTCTTGTTGAAGGTGTAAGTCGGCCGGATGGTGTCGAGAGACCGGCTGAGGTCGTAATGGTATTTAAGTTCGATATAGCGCTTGATGTAGAGCCGGTCCCGGCCGCTCCCGGCCAGAAAGATGGCTGCCGCCACGGCCTGCGCGCCCTTGATGCCTTCGGGATGGCTGTGCGTGACCCGCGCGCTGATCTCGGCGAATTGCTCCGCCTCGGCGAGCGTGTGAAAATACTCAGCCGCCGGAGAGACGCGCGTGGCGGAGCCGCTGCCGTAACTGCCGTAAGGTTCCGGGTTCTCGCTTTGCAGCCATTCGCCGAAACGAGCGCTGTAACCAGCATCCGGGAACAGACGTCCATACTTCTGCATGGCTTTTACGATGGCGGCCTCCGTCTTTTCCGAATTGCGTTTCCCGTTCATCAGGCCCTCCGCAACGGCGATGGTCATCACCGTATCATCCGTAAAGAAACAGCTGTCGTCCATCAAGGGGAAATCCGTCGTTTTGATATTGTGAAATTCATATCTGCTGCCGGCGATATCGCCGATCATCGCTCCAAGCATTCCGACGCCTCCCATTATTTTCTTTTTATAAATTATACCATATTTCCGAATTCTCCGCAACGGAAAAGGAGGCGAAGGGAGGGACGGAGTTCACAAAAAATACTTGAAGTTTGCATACGAATGAAGTTAAATATATTTATGTGCGGATTTTTCCGCAAACTTACATTTTTTTTCTCTGGAGGCAGGAAAATGGCAAAAAAACAGTTCAAAGCGGAATCCAAGCGTCTGCTGGAGCTGATGATCAACTCGATCTATACCCACAAAGAGATTTTTCTCCGTGAGATCATCTCCAATGCCAGCGACGCAATCGACAAACTGGCGTATCTGGCGCTTACGGACGACAAGGTGGGGATGAGCCGTTCCGATTTCCAGATCGTCGTCACCGCCGATGAGGGGAACCGTCTTCTCACGGTATCCGACAACGGCATCGGCATGACGCAGGAGGATCTGGAGCAGAACCTCGGCACCATCGCCCGGAGCGGTTCCTTTCAATTTAAAAAAGAGGCCGCCTCGGATGGCAAAGAGGGCGCCGATCTCGACGTCATCGGGCAGTTCGGCGTCGGCTTCTATTCGGCTTTCATGGTCAGCGACCGGATCACCGTCATCTCCAAAGCCTACGGCTCCGATACGGCCCATCGATGGGAATCCACCGGCTCGGACGGCTACACGATCGCCGAATGCGAACGGGACGGCGTCGGCACCGACGTCATCATGCACATCAAACCGGATACGGAGGAGGACGATTACGGCCAGTACCTCAACCAGTACAACCTGCAGTCCCTCATAAAGAGATATTCCGATTACATCCGCTACCCCATCCGCATGGAAGTGGAGCAGACGAAGCCGAAACCCAAGGCTCCCGACGCGCCCGACGATCAGAAGACGGAATATGAGACGATCCGCGAATGGAAGACGCTCAATTCCATGGTGCCGGTCTGGCAGCGCAAAAAGAACGAAGTGACCGAGCAGGATTATAACGATTTTTATAAACAAAAATTCGGGGAATATGAGGACCCGCTGGATACCATCCTAATTGATGCGGAGGGCGTTGTTTCCTATAAAGCCCTGATTTTTATCCCTCCGGAGGCGCCCTACGACTATTACAGCCGCGATTTCCAAAAAGGCCTTCAGCTCTATTCCTCCGGCGTGCTCATTATGGAGAAATGCGCCGACCTGACGCCGGAGCCATTCCGCTTCATTCAGGGCGTCGTCGATACGCCGGATGTCTCGCTCAACATCTCCCGCGAGATGCTTCAGCATGACCGCCAGCTCAAGCTTATTGAGGGCAACATCGAAAAAAAGGTCAAGGCAAAGCTGCTCAAACTGCTCGAGGAAGACCGGGAAAAATATGAGAAGTTCTGGAAAGCCTTCGGCTTGCAGATCAAATACTCCGCCGCGTCGGATTACGGCTCCAAGAAGGAGCTGCTCAGAGACCTGATCCTGTTCCCGTGCTCAAATGGCAAACTGACCTCGCTTGAAGAATACAGGAAGCGCATGCCCGAGGATCAGCAGTATGTTTATTATGCCACCGGCGAATCCGAGGACCGGCTTTCCCGTTCCCCGCAGGCCGAGCGCATTTTGGACAAGGGGTATGAGGTGCTCTGGCTGACGCAGGATGTGGACGAGTTTGTCGTCCAGGTCTTCGGCGACTACGACGGCAAAAAACTTAAATCCGTTGCCGACGACGACGCCCTCCCGGAGACCGAGGAAGAGAAGAAGGCCGCGGAGGAGAAGGCCGAATCCGGCAAAGAGGTGCTCGACTTCCTCAAAGAGACGCTGGGCGATAAAATCAAGGAGGCCCGCATCTCCCGGATTCTCAAATCCCATGCCGTCTGCCTGACCGCCGACGGGCCGATCTCCATTGAGATGGAAAAATACCTGCGCAAGCAGGGCGGCGAAATGACCAATTTCAAGACCGAGCGCGTGCTGGAGATCAACGCCGATAGCCCGGCTTTTGAGGCTCTGAAGAACGCGGTCGCCGCGGATCCCGAACTCGCAAAGAAATACGCAGAGCTGCTTTATGACCAGGCGCTGATTATCGCCGAGCTGCCGCTTGACGACCCGGCGGCATACTCCGATCTGGTCTGCAGCCTGATGAAATAACAAGGGGAGAGGCGGCACTTTTTCTGCCGGGTATGCCGATCCAACGGGACACCCCCGGCCTCTGCCCATTGCTGCGTTAGTAAATTTTCTATATATAAGGAGGCAAACCCATGCCCGAAGAATGTACTCATGACTGTTCCACCTGCTCGCTCAACTGCGACAGCAGGAAGGAGAGACCCGACACCGGCATCCCCGAGAGCTTTCTCGCGCCGCAGAACGCCTATTCCACCGTGCGGAAGGTGATTGCGGTTGTCAGCGGAAAAGGCGGCGTCGGCAAATCCCTCGTCACCGCACTTGCGGCCACCGAAGTGAAAAAAAGAGGATATAAAACCGCGATCCTCGACGCCGACGTCACCGGTCCGTCCATTCCGAAAATTTTCGGTCTGAAGGAAAAGGCCGACGGCACCGAGCTTGGCATCATCCCCGTGATGACCAAAAACGGCATCGAGGTCATGTCCATCAACCTGCTGCTCGAGAACGAGTCCGACCCGGTGGTCTGGCGCGGCCCGATCATCGCCGGCACCGTCAAGCAGTTCTGGACGGACGTGCTCTGGAACGACGTGGATTATATGTTTGTCGATATGCCTCCAGGCACCGGCGACGTCCCACTGACGGTGTTCCAATCCCTGCCGGTGGACGGCATTCTGGTCGTCACCTCGCCGCAGGAGCTGGTCACGATGATCGTCGGCAAGGCGGTCAAGATGGCTTCGATGATGCAGGTGCCGGTACTCGGTATCGTGGAAAATATGGCCTACTATGAGTGCCCGGACTGCGGCAGCCGCCATAACATCTTTGGCGAAAGCCGCCTCGCCGAGGCCGCGAAGGAATATGATATCCCGCTGACCGCGCAGATCCCGATCGATCCGGAAATCGCAAAGAAATGCGACGACGGAGAGGTTTATAACTGTGAAGGCAAATGGCTTTCCGACATGACGGACGGCCTTATCGCCATGTTCGATGCGGCCGATCCGCACCATAAGAATCCGGAAAAGGCCTAAGCGTTTCGGGATTCCGAAGAGGCCCGGCATTTCGGGGAACGACTGGGTTTTACGGGATTCGGATTCCGGCGAAATCTTAGCGCAAGCGAAGATTTCTATTGGATTTTTGAATCTCCCGACGTCCGGCAGGGGTTTTTGCCGCAGAAAGGAAGTCATATGGACAGGGAACAAGCGCTGAAAACGCTGAAAGAATATAATCAGGAGCCGTTCCATCTGCGTCATGCCCTCACGGTCGAAGGCGTGATGCGCTGGTTCGCCGAGGATCAGGGCTTTGGGGACGAAGCGGATTTCTGGGCGATGGTCGGCCTGCTGCACGACGTCGATTTTGAGCGGTATCCGGACGAGCACTGCAAGCGCGCCCCGGAGCTGCTCAAAAAAGCGGGCTTTGAAGACCGCTTCATCCATGCGGTTTGCAGCCACGGCTATGGCCTTTGCAGCGACGTGGAGCCGGAGCACCAGATGGAGAAAATTCTCTTCGCTTCGGACGAATTGACCGGCCTCATCTGGGCCGCGGCGAAGATGCGCCCGTCGCGCAGCACGCAGGATATGGAGCTCTCCAGCCTGAAAAAGAAATTCAAGGATAAGAAGTTCGCGGCCGGCTGTTCGCGGGATGTGATCGAGCAGGGGGCCGAACTACTTGGCTGGGATTTGGATACGCTGCTCGAAAAGACGCTCGAGGCCATGCGTTCCTGTGAAGATCCGGTCAACGAGGCTATGAAGGAATACGAAGCATAACCCGAGGCGGATATGGGTCTTCGAGGGTCGCTGCCGGAACCCAAGATACTCAAGAACGGATGTAGAGTCACTCCGTTGCGGCTGTTTGACACTGGCCAGAGCCGAAAATATCTGAAAACCGGCTGAAACCCCGTATGCTTTTCCGGAGAAAGACCGCATCAGGGAGCATGCTCATGCTATCTGATACCATGTTCGTATGGCGGATGGGGTTTCCGCGGCTTTGCGGGCATCCGACAAGGGCCAGGGGAGCGGAAAACGTTTTTTCGGCGAAGGATGAATGCCTCCGAGCCACTTTACATTTTGTTTTTTTCTCTCGTGCGCGCATGTCCGTATTGTCTGCGGCAGGCGGCGTTTTCTCCCGGATAAACGATCCGGGAGCGGCAAAGGATCATCACGATGCCCGGGAAAAGCGCCCGGGCATTTGCATAGAAAACGGAGGGGACAGAAATGGCTTACGATTTTGAGACCCTGCGGAAGAGAATCGGCACGGGCTCGGATAAATGGGATTTGATGCTTCAGCAGAATCCGGAGGTGGGGAAGGAGATTGTGCCGTTTTCCATCGCGGATATGGAGCTTCTGAACCCGCCGGAGCTCACGGAGGGCCTAAAAGAATTTCTTGACCATACGATTCTCGGCTATACGCAGGCAGCGGACGGTTACTATGAGGCCGTTCAGGACTGGATGGAGAGCCGCCACGGTTTTCGCCCGGAGAAGGAATGGTTTGTCGAGACCGCGGGCATCGTTCCGGCCATTTATCAGATGGTGCGGGCATATACGCAGCCCGGCGACGGCGTTTTGCTCTGCACGCCGGCCTACTATCCTTTTTACATGGCAATCGAGGCGGGCGGCTGCACGGCGGTGTGCTCGGAACTGAAAATCTGCGGGAATACTTACGAGATCGACTTCGACGACTTCGCGGAAAAAGCCGCGCGACCGGAAGTGAAGCTGTTTATTCTTTGCAGCCCGCACAATCCGGTCGGCCGCGTATTTACGAGAGAGGAACTGATCCGCCTCTCCGAAATCTGCCTGCAAAACGGCGTCTTTATGCTTGCGGATGAGATCCATTTCGACCTGATCCTGCCCGGATACAAGCATGTCTCCGTCGGCACGCTCGACCGCAAATATGTGGAGAACTGTGCCATCTGTACGGCGCCGAGCAAGACGTTCAATCTTGCGGGGCTTCAGACTTCCAACATCTTTATCGCTGACAAGGAGCGCCGGGAAAAAGTGACCTCCGCAAGAGGCTATTTTTCCCTGAACGTATTCGGCTATCGGGCCTGCGAGCTTGCCTACCGCCGGTGCGGCGGCTGGCTGGAGGCGCTGCTGCTGCATCTGGAAGGCAACAAAAAGCTGGTGGAACAATTCTTTGCGGAATATTTCCCGGAGGTCACCGTGTTTGAGTTACAGGGTACCTACCTCATGTGGCTGGATTTCCGCGCATGGGGGATGAACACGGAGGAGCTTGACCGTTTTCTGAAATTCGACGCACAAATTTTCCTTGACGAGGGTTATCTGTTCGGCGAGGGCGGAACGGGGTTCGAGCGCTGGAATATCGCATGCCCGAGGTGGGTGCTGGAGTAGGCGTTGGAACGCCTCCGAGCCGCGCGGGCTAAAAAGCTCTCTCAGTAAAACCGGCTCGTACATTCGGGCAAAAACCGGCAGCGCGGACTTGGCCTCAGTAAATGAAAAATCAGGATGGTTCCGGCTGCGGCGAGAGACGGACCACCGGAACCATGCGATAGAAAAGGAAAAAGCCCCGGATCATTCCGGGGCCGCAATTCTTTTAATTTTATCAGACGTTTTCCGAGGCGGAGTTCTCCGATTCGCCGGCTTTTGGCTCTGGGGCCGGATGCGGTTTCTGCCGCAGGATCTGCGTAGAGCGTTTCTGAGCCTGCGCTTTTTTCTGATCCATGAGCTTGCGTTTTTTCTCCACCCAGATTTTTTGATACCCCGCTTCGTGCAGGCGGCGCAGGGTTTCGGTCTTCGCACGAATACGCCGGAGCTCACAGTCCATCTGCTCGCAGGCGTCGGGGTCACAAAGCCGGAGGAAGGACTCGAATGCGGCGGGGTAGAGAAACTTCTTTTCTCCGTATTCCTCACCAAATAAAATGGTGACCGTCTCTTCGTCCTGAGCAACGACGGTTCCGGCTCCGAATTGACGATGTGTAATTTTTTTGTTCAAGACATTCATTTGATACCCTCCGATTTTGATAAGCCCAAAAAAAAACCTTTCTATGATTTTTTTAAAAGCGCGAAAAAACAGTCCTTGTAGCCGGGCTGGGCCTGGTTGGAACTGTCTATTCTTATTTTAGCACATTTTCACCCGGAAATGTAAGGCTAATTTCAAAAAAAATAAATTTTTTTCCATTACTGCGAAAAAAAATACGATTTTTTTGATTCGGCGCGGCCTGAGACAGGCAAGAATCGCTTTTTTCCCGCGGAAAAGGCGAAGACTTCCGAACAAAAAACGAAAGGATTTTCAAATAGCACAGCTTGCACAGTGCGTAAAGATGATTGGCTTTACACAAGAAACTATTCGGCGGCAGGGAGGAGGAAGACGCAAGAATGCTTTTCGGCAAGAAAAAACGCCCTGCGGAGACGGCACAGATGAACGGCTACACGCTGGTCCGGTCGGACCGGAAGACACTGGAGGTTTCCGTGCGGAACGGCCCGGAGCTGGTGGTTCGCGCGCCCAGAAAAATGCCACTTGGGCAGATTGAGGACTTCATGGAACGGCGCAGAGACTGGATTGAAGCCCATATGGCAGCCCGCGCGGAGAGGCAGAAGACGGAGAAAACGATCCTCCCGGAGGAAGAAAAGGCTCTCCGAGAAGAGGCTATGGCGTATCTTTCGGCCCGGACGGAGTACTTCGCGACCATCATGGAGGTCCGTCCGGCGGGCGTCAAAATCACTTCCGCAAAGAGCCGCTGGGGGAGCTGTTCGCCGAAGAACGGGATCTGCTATTCGTGGCGGCTGATGCTGGAATCTCCGGAAGCAATCGATTATGTCGTCGTGCACGAGCTCGCCCATATCCGGCACAAGGATCACGGCGAGGGATTTCACCGGTTTGTCGCCTCTGTGCTGCCGGATTGGAAGCGGCGGGAGAAACTGCTGAGATAGAAAAAGGCCGCGATTCAAGACGATAAACAAAGAAAATAAAAAGCGGGACGGGAATCTAACTCCGTTCCGCTTTTTTTTCATTTTGCGGAAACCTTACAACAGCTCAAGCTGAAAATATTCTTTTAAAGCCCGGATTTCTCCAGTCTGATAGGAGACGGGTACGTGAAACGAAGGCCCGTCCACCACCGCGGTATGGAATTCTCCGGCCTCGGCGGAGGGATCGACGCCGCGGGTCAGAAGCTCTTCGACATAGGCGCCGTCGAAAAAACGGCCGAGATCCGCTTTTGTCATGCCCATCTTTGTGTTGACGCAGACGACGACGGCGGAGAAGCCCTGCCGTACGAATTCGCGGGCCTCCTCCACATGGTCCATCTGCCAGAGCGGCGCGTAAAAATCCAGCTCAGCGTTGCCCGAGACGCGCTCGTGCCAGCAGTTTTCTTCCGGCACATCGAGATCACCCGTGAGCAAAGCCTCCGCGCCGAGGGCCTTATATTCCCGCAGCAGGCCGGTAAAGACTTCCCCGTAGCCCTCCCATGAGGCGTGGCCGAAGCGGATGGGCAGCCCCATCGCCTCCGCCTGTTTCCGGATAAAACTCTCGGAGAGGCCGTGGGCCCCGCTGCGGCCGTCCTCATTAAACATGGAAACGAGGCCGAGCACATGGCCGGCCTGCTCGGCTTTATAGATGGCCAAGGCGCTGTCCTTGCCGCCGCTGAACGAGGCGGCGAAGATCTCTCCGGAGGGGAGCATGTTCCACGACTTCATTTTTGATCCCCCTCAATACAAGTTGTCGGCCCGGGAGTGTGCTCATCCACCGCCAAAAAGCAGAGACACGAGAAGGGCAAGTTCCGGAAGAGCCGGCCGAATCTCCATTTCTCCGCACCAGGCGAGGTGATGGCGAATCATAGAAAGCCTATCTGCCGGAAAACCACGTTCCGAAGCAGCACACTTCGATATGGCTTCTTCGTTTGAGCCTGTGGTGCGGCAGGAGAATGCGAAACGGGAGTCAGAGAACGGGTAGTTCCTCGACGGATTCTTTTTTCTGCGCAACCTGAATCAGCAGAATGGCCGCGAACATCAGCACGCAGCCGGCCGCCTCGCGGAGAGTCGGGATCTGATGAAGGATCAGCATGCCGCCGAGCAGCGCAAAGACCGACTCGAAGCTCATCAGCAAGGAGGCGATGCTCGGATCGGTGCGCTTCTGGCCGTAAATTTGCAGGGTGAACCCAAGGCCGCCGGAGAGAAAACCGGAATAACACAGTGGTAGGGCGGCACTGGCAAGGCCCGAAAAAGAGAACGGCTCGGAGAAGAAGGCAATTCCGGTTGCCAGCACGCCGCAGATCCAGAACTGGATGCAGGAGAGCTTGGCTCCATCAAATTCCGGCGCGAAATGGTCCACCATCAGGATGTGGCCGGCATAGGCGAAGGCGCCGAGCAGCACGAAGAAGTCGCCCTTTCCAAGAGCAAGAGATTCCGTCACGCAGAGCAGATAGAGCCCCGCCAGCGCGAGGACTACGGAAAACCAGATATGTTTCGGCAGCTTTTTCCCGAGCAGCAGGCTTGCAAACGGTACGACGATCATGTAAAGCACCGTGATGAAGCTTGCCTTGCCGACCGTGGTCATGCTCAGGCCATATTGCTGGAGGCTGGAGGCCACCGTCAGCATCAGGCCGCAGAGAATGCCGGCCTTCCGGAATCTTTTTTTCTGCGCCGGAGAGTCCGGTATAAATTCACCGCGCTTCTTCCGGACCCCATCCATCACGAAGCAGTATCCCGTCAGCGCCGCCGCCGCCAAAAAACTGCGCAGGCCGTTAAAAAGAAACGGCCCCACATAGTCCATGCCGACGGTCTGCGCGACAAAGGACATGCCCCAGATCATGGCCGCCGTCAGCAGCATGACCGTTCCGATTGTTTTTTCTCTTTTCATCTTCCAACCCCACATTCAATGCTATTCATTCTACACGCGGGGAAGAAAAAATGCAAAGCTTTTTTAGAATAAAGTCGAATTATGGGGAATGAAAGAAACCTCGGTCTTTCTATTTAAAGTAATTTTACCTAAAAGCAGGTTGACTTTGTGGGAATTATGTAGTACTTTTAGAGAGGATAATTCCGTCCCGGGCGGAAGAATTTTTTCTGCCGTTTAAGGAAGAGAATTTCCTCTGCTTCGTTTTCGGCCTGACCGTATTTCCGGCGGAGAGGGAGGATCGCGGGGGATCTGGTTGTGCCAAGGGAAAAGGGGCAAGATGGGGCCAGCCCCCCGATTTTTAAGAAAGTGAAAGGAGTGTTTGGTTTTGAAACTGAAAACCAGGCTTAACGGAAAAACATTTGAATTCCGTGATGTCAAGGATGTTTTAGCCAAAGCAAACGAACCGAAGTCTGCCGACAGATTTCAGGGAATCGCCGCTGAGACTGTCACGGAGAGAATCGCTGCCAAAGTCGTCCTCTCCAATCTGACCGTCGGCGATATCACTGAGAATCCTGTGGTCCCGTACGAAAAGGACGAGGTCACCAGAGTGGAACTTGACGCGCTGAACCACCGCATCTATGACCGTTTTAAAAACATGACCATCGGCGAGCTTCGCGAGTGGATCATGAACAGCCATACCACCGCGGATGATCTCTATCGCGCCAGCTTTGCTTTCAACGGCGAGACCGTCGCCGCCGTCGCAAAGATCTGTTCCACCAGCGATCTGATTTATGGTTCCAGCAAGGCTTCCAATCCGACCCGCTGCATCACGCAGATCGGGCTTCCGGGCACTCTGAGCTACCGCTGCCAGACCAACTCCACCACCGACGACGTCGAATCCATTCTTCTCGGCGTCATGGAAGGTATCAGCTATGGTTCCGGCGACGCCTGCATCGGCATTAACCCGGTGGAAGATACCGTCGAGACCACGCGCCGCATTGCCGACGGTCTGTGGGCTTTCATGCAGGATTGGAAAATCCCGACCCAGCTGACGGTTCTTTCCCATGTCACCACGCAGATGCAGTCCGTCCGCGAGGGCGCTCCGCTGTGCATGTTCTTCCAGTCCATCGCCGGCACTCAGGCTGCCTGCGACGATTTCGGCGTTTCCCGCGATCTGCTTCTTGAGGCCTACGACCTTGCCGCCCACGAATGCTACGGCACCGGCCCGAACCGCCTTTATTTTGAAACCGGACAAGGTTCCGAGGTTTCCATCGGCGCCGACGAAGGCGCGGATGAGATGACGCTGGAAGGCCGTACATACGGATTTGCCCGCTTCTTCCGCCCGTTCATGACGAACAACGTTTCCGGCTTTATCGGCCCGGAGACCATTTACGACGGCAGAGAGATGATCCGTGCCAACCTCGAAGATCATTTCATGGCCAAGATCATCGGTCTTCCGATGGGCATGGCCCCTTGCTATACCAACCACACCGGCATCGACCAGAACGATCAGGAGATCGCCTGCCTGCTGCTCAACGAAGCGAACTGCAACTACTACATGGGCGTTCCGATGGGCGACGACGTCATGCTCTCCTATCAGGACGTGTCCTTCCACGACGACGCCACGATGCGTGAGCTGAGCCACAGAAAACCCGCTCCTGAATTCCACAAATGGGCGATGAATCTTGGAATTATGGACGCTGACGGCTGTCTGACCGATATTGCCGGCAACGCTGCCATCTTCTTTAAATAAGGAAAGGAGGCTGCTAAAAAATGACTGAAACTGAGCTTATGGAAATCGTGAAAAAGGCCGTTGCCCAGGTATGCGGCGCAAATGAAGCGGTACCCGGCAAATGTGTCCCTGGCGGAGAAGTTCCGGATCTGTCTGCGGTTGACCTCCAGAAACTTCTTCTTATCCCGAATCTTACGCCCGAGCAGGCCGCGGAATATCTCCGCATGAAAGCCCGCACGGCTGCCCGTCTTGGTGTCTGGAGATCCGGCCCCCGTCCGATGACCCAGACCCTTCTCCGCTTCCGTGCCGACCATGCCTGCGCGATGGATGCCGTTTTTGACGACGTTCACGAGGAAGTTCTCGAGAGAAACCATCTTAAAACGTATCAGACTTCCTGCAAGAGCAAGGATGAATATCTGACCCGCCCGGATCTTGGCCGTATTTTCGACGACGATATGGCCGCCGAGATCAAAAAGGAATGCACGAGTGATCCGGATGTCCAGATTTTTGTTTCGGACGGCCTTTCTTCCACCGCGGTGGAAGCCAATATCGACGAAGTACTTCCGGCCATTTTAAACGGCCTGAAGAGCAGCGGCCTGAAGATCGGGACCCCGTTCTTCGTCAAATACGGCCGTGTCGGCGCAGAGGATTCCATCGCCAAGATTTTGAATGCGAAGGTCACCGTCGTTCTTCTCGGCGAGAGACCCGGACTTGCTTCTGCCGAATCCCTCTCCGCTTACTGTGTCTACGGCGGCTATCCGGGTATCCCGGAGGCCAACCGTACCGTCGTCTCCAACATCCATAAAGCCGGAACTCCTCCGGTTGAAGCCGGCGCGTTTATCGCCGAGCTCTGCCAGAAGATGTACCAGAAAAAGGCTTCCGGCCTGGATCTCAAAGACTGATCGGATCATAACCGCAAAAAAGCCTCTCCGTTATGGAGAGGCTTTTTTATATGTCGAAATGTTTCGGGACGCGCCGGCCGAGTGGAGGTTTCCTTGGCCGCAGCCGGGAAAGGGTTCAGACACAAATGAGCTTTTCCGTCTGAATGCCGGCGGATGTTTTTGCTCGAATAAAAGATGCTCCGAAAAAAGGACTCTTTTTGCAGAGAACCTGTTGTAACATGGCGGGTAAGGCTGCGGGCCGCCGCCGATCGGTTGGAGTTTCGCAGGCGGTTTTCCGCATGTTAAGCGGCAGGCCGACGGAAATCCATGCCGGGGCATAAAAGATGCCGGTTTGGCCGGCATTTTATTTATACAATTTAATAAGGGCGCGCAGGCGGCCTTTTTTTGTCTCGCTCCGAATTCCGTCAAAGAGAAAGCGCCCTTTTCCGCGGACGGAGATGATCGCGCCCTCCTGCGGATGAAAATCCGTTTTGAGCACGGCCGCTCCGTTGATGAGCACGAGCTCCCGCTCAATGAGCACGGCGCTTTCGCTGCGGGAGAGCTTAAAGACCGCCGAGATCAGCGAGTCGAGCCGTGGCGAGGAGACGACAATCTCTGCCTCCTCCGGCTGGGGAAACGCCTCCTCCGGAATTTCTTCCGTGAGCCGGCAGCGGACGGAGGTATGCCGGATCTCCCGGAGGTTTTCCATGAGGTAATCCGCCGCGGAACGCAGGCAGAACACATAGGCGCGGTTTCCGGCGGTCAGGATGTCTCCGGTCAGGCCGCGCCGGATGCCGAGGGACATCAGCGCGCCGAGGCAGTCCCGGTGCGCGAGTGGCTCCGCGAAGCGCTCGGAGACGGGGAAAATCTCCAGACAGACGACCGGCCGCTCTTCTCCGGCAAACCATTCCGGCTCGCCGAAGCAGGCGACCTTCCGTTCCGCGCCTTCGTAGCCACCGTCCAGAAAGAATCCGGAGGGCAGGGAACGGGAGAGCCGGGCAAGCTCCTCCTGTTCCGCCAGCGTCAGGAATTCGCTGTGCTGGGGAATTTCCCGGGAAAAAGCCCGCTCGGCGAGCTCTTGCCATCTTTTTTCTTCAAAATGATTGTCGTTTGTCATATCGTTCAATAATCGTCGAGGTCGATGGTGTTGATGAGGTCGATCAGCTCCCCGAGGCCGCGCCCGGTGACGGAGCTCGTGACGACGATGTGCCTTGCGCCGGCGTTTTCGAGAAACGTGATCGCCTGAGAGGGGTCGCAATCCTCGGTGTCAGCCTTGGTGACGATGCCGATGACCGGCCGGGCAAAGGACATGGAAAACATCTGCGGCAGGCGGCAGACGTCGTTTCCGACGTCATGGCAGAAGCAGACGATGTCGGCGTCGTAGGCCGGGCAGATCGCGGCGCCGCGGCTGAAAAACGGCGTATCGGTGTATTCGCCGGGGGTGTCGATGACGTCGGCATATGCTTCGATGGTCTGCGTCTTGTGGTAGGACATGTCCTGATGGTGCAGGCGGCGGATCAGCGTCGTCTTCCCGCAGCGGGAGCGTCCGACCAGAATGATTTTTCGCCCCTCTATCTTTTTATCGATGTCGAGAATCCGGTGAAACGCCTCCTCCGGGATGCCGTTTTTCATCAAATCGTCGTTTTCGAGAATAGACTCATCTGTTTCCTCAAGATTTTTTTTATCTTCCGCCATTGTTTCACCGCCACAGAAAAATTTCACACACTTGTCTTATTTTATCCCGGAAAAAGCGGAAAGTCAACGAAACGCCTTCACACTTCTCCGTAAAAAATTTATGTGAAAGGAGATTAGCGGACAGCCTTTTTTATAAACAAAAATATGATATTCTGAAAAAGCTTTTCCACGGAAATTTGCTTCCGGGGAAAAGCTTTCACGAAATCGAGTAAACGAATTTACAATTGCACGGTCTTTGTCGCCACGTTTTGACAAAATTCGCGGTCATGTTCCACAAACAGAATCGTGGGTTTGCAGGTAAGCAGCAGGTCCTCGATCTGGATGCGGGAGAGGACGTCGATATAGTTGAGCGGTTCGTCCCAGATAAGCAGGTGCGCCTTTTCGCAGAGGCTTTTGGCGATCAGCACCTTTTTCTTCTGACCGAAGCTGAAATCACGCAAGTCTTTCTCAAACTGCGCCCTCGAAAAATCGAGTTTGCGCAGAATCGTTTTAAACAGGCTCTCGTCGATCTGCTCCTCGGCGGCGTAATCGGAAAGGTTTCCGTCGAGGAACGACGGGTCCTGCGGCACATACGAGATTTTAAGGCCGCTGCCGATCAGGAGTTTGCCGGTATAGGCCAGATTCTTCCCGCAGATCAGCTTGAGAATGCTGGATTTGCCCGATCCGTTTTTGCCGCAGAGAGCGACCCGGTCGCCGCGTTCGACCGTGAAGCCGACGTCCCGGCAGGCCTCCTTTTCTCCATAAAAGATTGAGACGCCCTCCAGCGAGAGAAGACGGGTTGTATGGTAGGCGAGCTGCGTGACTTTAAGCTCCTCGGCGCTCTCAAGGTTTTTGAGCAGCTTCGATTTTTCCTCAACCGCCGTCTGCTGCCGGGTTTCGATTGCCTTGGCCCGCTTCATCATCTTCTTGGCCTTCGCGCCCTGAAGGGGGCGCCTTCCGAGGGATTTCTCCGTGCGTGCCGGGTCGAAGCCGATTTTGCGCTGCTCCGCCGAATCGGACCACGCGGCCTTCTCCCTCGCGGTCTTTTCGAGCCGGCGGATGTCCTTTTTGAGCTTCTCATTTTCCGAGAGCTCAAAATGATCCTGCCGTTCCTTGTTGGCAAGCCATGAGGAGAAGTTGCCGCGCTGAATCTCGATATTGGTTTTGTTGATGGAGAGGATGTGGTCGATGCAGCCGTCGAGGAAGGCCCGGTCGTGAGAGACCACAATGAAACCCTCCTTGCCGTTCAGATAACGGCTGACAATCTCCCGCCCGTGCATGTCGAGATGGTTCGTCGGCTCGTCGATCAGCAGAAAGCGGTTTTCCTTTAAAAAGAGCGCCGCAAGCAGCACCTTCGTCTGCTCGCCGTTCGAGAGCGTACCGAACGGGCGGTACAGTACCTCCTCGCCGAGCTCCAGCAGGGAAAGTTCCCGCATAAGCTCCCAGCGGGGCAGACTGCCGTCGATATCCTCCACGGCGCCGAGGGCGTCTTTGCTCTTATCCGTGACCTCGAAAGGGAAGTATTCAAAGGCGACGGAGGCCGAAATGGTACCATGGTAGGGGTATTTGCCGAGCAGCAGGTTCAGAAACGTCGTCTTGCCTCTGCCGTTTCTGCCCGTAAAGCCGAGCTTCCAATCGGTGTCGATCTGAAAGCTGACGTTTTCAAAAATATTGTCGTAACTGCCCTCATAGGCAAACGTGAGATTGGAAATGTCGATCAGTGACATGGCCGTGTCCTCCTATAAAAAATAGAGCGGCAGGAAAGAAAATCCCCGCAGCTCCAAAACACGTCTATGCCCGCCTAAAACAGGCGGAACAAAGCCATATCGCCGAGTTTCCGGAATCCGCACTTTCCTGCACAGGCACGACAAACAAAGCGGACGATGCCGCGGTCAAGTTTCGTCATGCCATATGGTTCAGCAGGAAAAATTGCGCATCCTTTCAACTCCCATCCTTATATTCTGTTGTTATCATAACAATTCCGGGCGCAGTTTGCAAGAGGAAATTCCCGCATTTTGGTCTCAAAAATCCCGAATGTGCAGGAAAGTACTTTTTTCTTTTCCGCAGGTTGTAGTATAATATGGAAAGAAAGAAAGGGGGAGGAGGTGCGGTTTGAAAAGAACCTTTGTCATGCATTCGGCGGCGGATGCGGTGATGATGTTTTTCGACAAGCGCGTCACCCGCTGCGCGTCGTCGCTCTCGTATTATCTTTCGCTCTCCATCTTTCCGGCGCTGATCTGCGCGCACTGGATCCTCGGCATGCTCGGGCAGGATCTGATCGCGGTGCTGGAGGAATTTTCCGACCTCGTTCCGGTCAGCGCTCTGCAGCAGATCGAGGAATATCTGAGCTACGTTTCCAAAGCCGAATCTCCGGCACTGCTGACTGCGGGGCTGCTTGCCAACATAACGACCGGCTCGGCGGCTTTTCGCCAGCTGCTCGACATGGTGCGGGATATTTACGGCGGCCACCGGAACCATACGGTTTTTCACTATATCGTCAGCATCCTGAGCTCGATCCTTCTGCTGGCCGTGATCTATCTCGGCGCGCTGCTGATCATAGGGGGCAACTGGCTGCTTCGGGTGCTGGATCCGTACTTCGGTCTCGCAAAATACGCGGCGCTCTGGTCGATATTCCGGTTTGTTCCGCTGCTGCTGTTTCTGTTTATCTTCCTTTATTTTCTCTATAAAGCCGCGGCTTGGCGCAGCGACCACAACGCGGCGTTCGTTCCCGGCGCGGCGGCGGCCTCCGTGGCGGTCGTCGTAGTCAGCTCCATATTTTCCTGGTTCATCGGATTGTCGGTGCGCTACTCGCTGATCTACGGTTCTCTGGCATCGTTCATCATCCTTATGATCTGGCTGTATATCACCAGCAACGTCATCATCATCGGCGCGCTCATCAACAACGTCTGGAAGAACGGCCCGATCAAGGTTCGGCACGATCCCTGATTTTTTGAGAAAAAACAAAAACGGTATGGGAGAGAATTCCCATACCGTTTTTTATGTCCCCAAAAGGGCTTCGCAGATCTCATGAAGGCGTCTGCCGGCCATGATTTTCTGATTTGCAGCCATACCGATATTTTGCGCGATTGTCTCCGGCAGGCTCCCGGTTCCACAGCAGGTGGATTTATTTCCGGTGCAACCGAATTTTGCGGTCTGCCCTGTCCGAGATTTCTCGTCGCGGCTCCAATTCCTTTTGTGTGCAGTGGTTGTCGTTCCTGCATCCGAAATTATTCTACCATGGCCTCTATTTAGTCTGCGCGTAGGGTTTTTCCCCTATGAATCCGGGATTTATTTCCGGTGCAACCGATTTTTTCTTATGCGGCCTTGTTTTATGCCACCTCCCGCGGCGCGTTCAGCAGCGGCCCAGCGTATGCATCTGGAGCCGGACGCGCTCGACCTTGGAGGCCCGGTCCGGCGCGGAGATCTCGTGAACGACGTACTCCGGGTCGACCATCGCAAGTAAATCGTTGACCAGCGGATTCGTGATCGGGTCGTGCTGGTCGATTTTTAAAATCCATGCATAGGACTGGGCAAAGCAGTCGTAAAAATCCTTTTCCGGTACGATATGCCGCGAGAGCATGTCGGAGAGTACGTCTCCGCTCAGGGACTGGTGCAGGTGGAGGCCTTTTATAGATTTGGCAAGTTCTCCGTGGCGCATAACACAGTCCATCACCCAGCGCAGGCCCTGTTCGTCGTCGGTGATATGCTGATTTGCGTTCATCAGGTGGCCGGTATCGAGCAGGAGACCTTTGTTTTCATAATGCACGCGGTCGAGCAGGTATTCGGTCTCGTGGGGGTCGATAAAGTGATGCCCGGGGGTGAACAGGTTCTCGAGCAGCAGCTTGAAATGATAGTTCTTCCCGTCCGTCAGCTCGTTCAGAAGCTCGATGGAGGCGTCGAAGATATCCCGGTTGCTGTGCTCCCACTGGTAGCTGAAGATTTCCTCGTTGGAGACGTCCGAAATATGAAAGACGGCGTATTCGGCGCCCATCGCCTCGGCGTAGTCCATATCCGCCTGAAAGAGCTTTTTAAACTCCTCCCGGTTTTGGGACTGATAGTAGCCCTCCCACAGCTCGCGGCTGCCGAAATGTTTTTCAAGATAGGCCGTGTTGCCGTTCCAGAAATCGATCCAGTTTGGATAAAAGAGCAGGTGGCAGCCGACGACGTAATCCGGCGTATAGATGCCGGTATCGTCCGGGCCGCCGCGGATGACCTCGACGCCGTCACAGCAGCAATCGCGGACAAACTGCATCATATCCTCACGGTTTTGATATGCGTCCAGCCAGTTCTTTTCACTGACCACATTGACAAGATGTTTCACAGTAGCACCTCCGGGGAAAGTATGCTATAATTATAAACAGCCTTGCGGAAAAAAGCGTTTCCCTATACAGTTTAGCAAAAAAGGAAAGAAACGAAAAGGGAAAATGCAGTAAAATAAAAGAAAAAAATAAAATTATGGAGGAACTCCTATGAAATATGAAGAAGCGCTTGAAGAGATCGTCCCTGCAGATTCGGAGGCCATCCGGCGTTCCGAGGCGCGCTGGGCCAGTATTGCGAAGCCGCTGGGCAGCTTGGGCGTGCTGGAGACAAGTGTCACGAAGATCGCCGGCATCAAAGGCGACGACTATGTGCACCTTGGCAAGAAGGCCGTCATTGCGATGTGCGCCGACAACGGCGTCGTCGAGGAGGGCGTCACCCAGACCGGGCAGGAGGTCACCGCTATCGTGGCGGAAAATATGGCCAAAGACATGAGCTCCGTCTGCCAGATGGCAAAGATCGCCGGGGCCGATATGTTCCCGGTGGATATCGGCGTCTATCGGCCGGTGGTCGGCGAAAAGATTCTTCAGAAATGCGTCCGCCGCGGCACGGCCAACATCACCAAAGGCCCGGCCATGACGCCTGAAGAGGCGAAGCAGGCCATCGAAACCGGCATCGATCTCATCGGCGAGCTGAAAGAGCGGGGCTACGGCATCTTCGCAACCGGCGAAATGGGCATCGGCAACACCACCACGAGCAGCGCGGTCGTCTCCGTGCTGCTGGATCAGCCGGTCGAGATGATGACCGGACGGGGCGCCGGACTCTCCACCGAAGGGTATCAGAAAAAGATCAACGCAATCAAAAGGGCCATTGAAGTAAACCGCCCCGATCCGGACGACGCCTTCGACGTGCTCTGGAAGATCGGCGGTCTTGATATCGCGGGCTTGGTCGGCATCTTTCTCGGCGGCGCGGTTCATCATGTGCCGATCGTCATCGACGGTTTCATCAGCGGGGCGGCGGCTCTGATTGCGCAGCGCATCCGCCCGGAGACCAAAGATTACATGCTTGGCAGCCATATCTCCCGGGAGCCTGCCGGCCGGCTGTTGATCGGGGAGCTTGGCGTCGATACGGTGATTGATGCCGGAATGTGCCTCGGCGAAGGCACCGGCGCGGTCGCGTTTTTCCCGATTCTCGACATGGCCCTCGCGGTCTATCACAACATGACGACCTTTGAGGCGACCAACATCGAGGCCTATGTCCCGCAAAATTGACGTTCAGAGGTAAAAGAATGGTAGTTGTCGTCTACGGAGGTTCGGCCTGCGGAAAATCCGCCTTTGCGGAGAAGACCGTACTGGGGCTTTCTGAGGGGAAAAGGGTATACATAGCGACCATGCAGATCACGGATGAGGAATGCGTCCGCCGGGTGGACCGCCACCGCGCCATGCGTGCGCAGAAAGGCTTTTCCACCGTGGAGGCGCCGCGGGATCTCGCAGGGGTTGTTGCGCGGGAGGTACCGGCCGGCTCCACGGTTCTGCTGGAGTGTCTGGGCAACCTGATGGCCAACGAACTCTTTATTCACGAGGGCGGCGGAGATCCGGGAGAAGCCATGAAACGGGTCAAGACGGGGCTTGCGGCGCTTTGCGAAAAGGCCGAGAACGTCGTTATCGTCGCGAACGACGTCTTTTCCGACGGCGTCGCCTACGAGGATCTGACGGAGCTGTATATCCGGTGCCTCGCGGAGGTCACCTGTTATATCACCGCAAGGGCCGACAGCGTCTATCAGATGATCTGCGGGATTCCGGTCCACAAGAAGGGGGCGGTGCTGTGAAAAAGATTCTCAGCGGAATGGGCATGGCCTTCGCCATGTATTCCAAAATCCCGATGCCGGACTGGGTCTGGAAATACGGCACTCCGGCGCTGACCTTCTGCTTTTTCCCGATGGTCGGCATGGTCTCCGGCGGGCTGCTGTTCGGATGGCTGCTGCTGGCCCATCGTCTCGGCATCAGTTCCTTTCTTCAGGGGACGGGCTGCGTGCTCATTTCGGTGCTGGTCTCCGGCGCCATCCACTTTGATGGATTCTGCGACACTTGGGATGCGCTTGGTTCCCATCAGAGCTGCGAAAAGAAGCTCGAAATTTTAAAGGATTCCCACATCGGCGCATTTGCCGCCATCTACGGCGCGCTGTACTTACTGGTGGCGGCCGCCTTCTGGGGCGAGGTGGAGGTGGATCTGCGAACGGCGGGCGTGCTCGCGTGCATCCCCGTGCTCGGCAGGGCGCTCTCCGGCCTCTCCGCGGTCACATTAAAAAACGCGCGGGGCACCGGGCTTTTGGCCACCTTCTCCGACGCCGCGGATACCAAGACGGTACGGATCGCCTGCTTTTTCTGGATTTTCGCTTCGGCATTCGGGATGCTCCGGATCTCGCCCATGAGGGGCGCGGCGGTGCTCCTTGCGGCCGGAATCATATTCCTGCATTACCGCCGGATGTCCTACCGCGAATTCGGCGGCATCACGGGCGATCTCGCCGGATATTTTCTGACGCTCTGCGAGGCCTCGGCGGCCGTGGCCGTTGTGGCGGTTCAGAAACTGGAGGTGCTGTTATGAAACTGATTATCGGGGGCATCGGCTCCGGGAAACTGGGGTATGCCGCAAACTTGGGGGGTATCCGCCCGGAGGAAGTCGCTCTGGATTTTGACGGCGCAAGGAGCGCGAAGGTCTTTTTCGGTCTGCACCGGTGTGTGCGCGAAGCGATGGAGGTAGGGGACGATCCGGATATTCTGGTCGCCGATCTGGTCGCCGCAAATCCGGAAATCATCGTCGTCAGCGACGAGGTCGGCTGCGGCATCGTTCCGCTCGATCCGTTTGAGCGCCGGTGGCGCGAAAAGGTCGGCCGCATCTGCTGCCGGCTTGCCGAGCAGGCGGATATGGTGGTCCGGATGGACTGCGGCTGCCCGCAGGTCATAAAAGGTTAAAAGAAAAGGATTTTGACGGCATGAGGATTTATCTTTCGAGGCACAGCGCCACAACGGGCAACCTTAAAAAACAATATATCGGCTCCACGGACGAGCCGCTCGCTCCGGAGGGCATCCTCCTTGCGCAGCGGGCCGCCGTGAACATGCCGAAGGTCGGCATCTGCTATGTCAGCCCGATGCTCCGCTGCCGCGAGACCGCGGAGATTCTCTTTCCGGATGCGGAGAAGCGGCTTGTCCCTGATATGAAGGAGACGGATTTCGGCGACTTTGAGCGCAAGACCTATGAGGAAATCAAGGACGATCCTGCCTACCAGAAATGGCTCGATGAGCGCGGCGCCCCGCCGAACGGGGAGAGCTGGCAGCATTTTTACGACCGCTGCACGGCGGCGTTTCTGCGCATCTTCGGGGAGGCGAAGGGAGAGGGCCTCGAGGAGATCGCGTTTGCCGTTCACGGCGGTGTCATCATGGCCGTCATGTCGGCTTTCGCCCGGCCGCAGAAGGAATTTTACGAGTACCTCCTGCCGAATTGCGGCTGCTATGCGGTCGATACGGACGGCGACGGCCTGTTTACGGTTGCGGATCGGATTGTTCCGGAAGGGCAGGAGTGAGCCAGAGATCCTTGCCGCCCGGCTTTTCTGAAGGAAATCTCTTCTCCGGATAAGACGGCCCGCGGCGGGAATCTGACCGGCCCACGGCGGGAACTATTTATATTAAAAACAAGAACAGGAACTTCTTTATAAAAGAAATTCCGGTTCATTTATTACGAAAAAGCGCTTTTTGGGAAAAAAGCGCTTTTTATTTACCAAAAATTCACGATTCTTCACATACCCATGACAATTCTTTCAAAAAACTGCTATCCTCCAGGCATATCCTTGACAGGAAATCAATTTACGGAGGATATGCGATGGAAGATATGACTCAAACGCTCGATCCGGAAACCATACCTGTCCCGGAATCGGAGGAGGATCTTCCGGCAAAGCAGCCCGTTCCGGAGATCGACCCGGCTTTGGCGGTGCTGTTTGCGCCGAAAAAAAAGAATCGAAAAAAGCGGATCCTTTTTGCGGTTGTCATCGCGGCGGTCTGTCTCTGTGCCGCAGGGATCTTTTTTCTGGTGCGGAATGCGCAGAAAAACACGTCGGAGGAAGAGACAGTCTACCGGGAATACACGGTCGCCCGGGGAAATATCACCGTCGGCAACAGCGAGAGCTCGTCCGTCTCACTCAACCGGGAGACGGTGACTTTTAACGTCTCCGCCTCGGTGGAGGAAGTCTATGTGAAGGCCGGATCCTTTGTCGAGGAGGGCGATCCGCTGGTTCGCATGAATCTCGACGACATCCAAGCCGGCATTACGGAATATGAGCTGGAGCTTCAGGAGCTTGCGCTGGAACTGGACGAGGCAAAAATGGAGCAGCAGGCACAGCTTTTAAAGGCCTCCCAGACCTACGATACGGCGGTGCTCACCGGTGAGCAGGCCGACGATACGGAGACCGTCACCATCGGAAAAGCGGAAAACACGCTGGAGACGGCGCAGCAGAAGGTAGAGGATCTGGAGGACGAGCTCGACGATCTCGAGACGCTCTACGAGGACTACGACGACCGGGAGGAAGAGCTGGAGGATCTGCTTGAAGATAAGGCGTCATACTACAACGCCCTCGAATCTTACGAGCTTGCCGCTCTGGAGGATACCGCTACATATTACTGCTCCTCCTATACCGTACTGAGGCAAAACAAGAGCAACTATGTCAGCGCGATGGAGACTGCAGGGCTTACGAATGCGGAGGCGCTGGCGAGCTACACGCGGCTATACCGGTATCTCAAGGTGATTTACGATTATGCGGATGCCAGCGCGGACTGGACGGAGGATTACAACAAATACGACAGCAAATCCGAGCTCAAGACCGCGGTAAACGATCTGAAAAGCGAATTGAGCAGCGCCGAACTGAGTCTGAGCGAAGCGGAGCTCAACTATGATTCCAACTCGCTCAAGGCGCAGCAGGAGAACGATACCTCCGTGCTCGATGCGGATACCGCCTCCACGCAGTACGAACTGACGGTCAGCAAACTTCAGCAGGCCGTGGATCAGGCGCAGGAGGACTACGATTCCCTGAGCAGCGAGCTTGAGGATCTGAAGGATACGCTGAGCGAGGACGGCATCATCTATGCGCCCTGCACCGGCATGGTGGCGAGCGTCAGCGTGGAGGCCGGGGACGAAATCGAGGTCTATTATGATGAGGATACCGGCATCATCCGGACGGAGACCGTCTGCACGCTGACGGATATCAGCAGCGTCTATGTGCCGATTACGATCTCCGAGGAGGATATTCTCAGCATCTACATCGGCGAGCCTGCCGAGGTCACGATGACCGCCTTCCCGGATCAGACGTTTGAAGCCGAGGTGGATACGATCTCGGTGGAATCCTCCCGTTCCGGCGCGGCGACCGTCAGCTATACGGTCAATGTCCGCTACGAAGGCGAAAACGAGCTGGCCATGTACGAGGGCATGAGCGCGGATATCACGCTGATTCAGAAGCAGGTCGAGGACGTGCTTTATGTCAACCTTTCCGCAGTCACCAATACGAATGGTGTCGCCACGGTTTTACTGAAAGACGAGGACGGCAATCCGGTTGCGACGGAAGTGACCACCGGGTTCTCCGACGGCACCTATGTCGAGATCACTTCTGGCCTTAAAGAGGGAGACGTCGTGCTCGCGCAGTCCGGTGTATCCAGATAAGAGAATCCGACAGGAGGCGAATTGATTTTGCGACTGATTGAAATCCTGCGGATGGTTTTTATCAACTTAGTCCAGAACAAATCGAAGGTGGCGCTGACTTCGCTCGGCATCATCGTCGGTTCGGCCACCATTGTTCTGGTCATCGCCATCGGGCAGGGAAGCAAGGCCGACGTAGCCGATCAATATAAAAACCTCAACGCCGGCGCCATCGACGTCTCCGTCAGCGAGTACGACATGAGCGCCATGGAAGGCATGGGCGGCATGGGAGAAGGCGGCGGCTTCAATATGGAGGACTTCGCCGCTGGATTTTCGGGCGGCAACATGCCGGATATGGGCGGCGGAATGCCGAGTTTCAGCGGAGGAAGTTCCGGCGGGCCCGGCGGCGGCATGACAATGGGCGGAGGAGGATCAAGTTCTTCCTCCTTCAATAATGAGCTTGAGCAGCTCGACACCGACGACGTGGAGGATATCGAATCCTATGTCACCGGGCTGGACGAGGTCACCATTCTCGTCAGCGGCGACACCACGGTCTACGGCGGCAATCTGGAGGAAGAAACAACAGCGACGGTCGTCGGGGTACAGGATAATTACCAGAGCGTCAGCAATCTGGAGCTCTTCTATGGAGACTTTATCAGCGAGGAAAACAACGATAACGAGGACTATGTCTGCGTGATCGGGTATTCCCTTGCAACCGATTACTTCACCTATCCGCAGCTTGCCTACGGCGATTATCTGACGATCGATGAGAAAAATTACGAGATCATCGGGGTGCTGCAGGAGATGGGCTCCGTCTCCTCGGGCATCAGCCCGGATACGGCGATCTATGTTCCATATGCCACGGCGGAAAAATACATCTTCGGCAGCACGGCCGACCCGACCATCACGGCGGTCGCCTCCGACGTCAGCACGATCGATACGGTCATGGCCGATATCGATACCATCCTGACCGAAAACCATCCCAACAGCTACTTTGACGTCAGCGATGCCGGCAGCCTGATGGAGGCGGCAACCTCCTCGGCGAATACGCTCTCCACGATGCTGCTCGCGGTTGCCAGCATCGTCTTTGTGGTCGGCGGCATCGGCATCATGAACGTGCTGTTCGTCACCGTCAAGGAGCGTACGGAGGAAATCGGCGTGCTCAAGGCGATCGGGTGCTCAAACATGACTATTTTGATGGAGTTCGTGCTCGAGGCGGTGACGATCGGCGTAATCGGGGGTATCCTCGGCGTTGCGGTCAGCTTCGCGGCCGATCCGCTGCTCAGCATGTTCGACGTCCGGCTGGAGCCGACGGTTTACGGCTATCTGTTGGCCATTGTCTTTGCGATTCTAACCGGTACGGTCTTTGGTTTCTATCCGGCATACAAGGCGTCGAAGCTCGTGCCGGTGGAGGCGCTTTCCCTTGATTAACAAACAACATGGAGGTTCTTTTATGAAAGTGATATCGGTCATTCTGGCGGTGATGATGATTCTGTTCGGCTTCTGCGGATGCAGCGGCCAGGAGGACGGATCAGGCAGTTCGGAAGGGACGGGCACATCCTCCGTCGCTAAGGAGGCCGTCTCGCAGAGGACGGTCGTCGGCGAGGTGGACAGCATCGTTGGTAATGAGGTCACCCTGCTGATCGGCGAAGTCACGGGCGCCGGGGCAGGAGCAGACCGTACCATGCCGGCAGAGGACGCTTCTGAGACGGAGAGCGGGGAAGAGGTATCTGCGGCGGATGGAGAAACCTCCGGGGATGCCCAAACGCCGCCTTCCGGAGACTTCGGCGGCGGAGACCAACAGGGAAAAGGTTCCGGAGAGGGCATGCCTGCCGGAGAGGCTCCCACCGGGGGAGAAGCTCCTACGGGAGGAGAGGCTCCTACGGGAGGAAACATGCCTGCGGGCGGAGAAGGTGGCGGTTCCATAGAGATTGAATATACCGGCGAGACGGAGACCTATGATCTTCCGGCCGGCATGGCGATCGGAGATGGAGATTTCACCGATGTGACGGAGGGCATGATCCTGCGTTTGACGTTTTCCACCTATGAAGATGGGACGGAGACTATTTCTTCAGTAGAGATCCTTTCCCGGTGAGGCGGCGCGGATGGAGCATTTGATTGATATCCGGCACGTCAACAAAATTTATAAAATGGGAGACAACGTCGTCGAGGCGCTCAAGGACATCTGCTTTACCGTGGATCCCGGCGAGTATGTCGCGGTTCTGGGGCCCTCCGGTTCCGGAAAGAGCACGCTGATGAATATTGTCGGCTGCATGGATACGATGACCTCCGGGGAGTATTATCTCGCGGGGATTCCGATCCAACAGATGCAGGACAGCCAGCTTACGATGGTTCGCAACGTGCTGATCGGCTTTATTTTTCAGCGGTATCACCTGATTTCGACCTATACGGTTCTTCAGAACGCCATGATGCCGCTGCTCGTGCGAGGCGCCTCCTATAAGGATGCGGAAAAGGCGGCGGCGGAGAAACTCTCGATGCTGGGCATGGGCGAGCGGCTCCATCATAAGCCGAATGAGCTTTCCGGCGGCCAGCAGCAGCGTGTCGCCATTGCGCGGGCTCTGGTCTGTGAGCCGAAGCTGCTGCTCGCCGACGAACCGACCGGCGCCCTCGACAGCGCGACCGGCAAGGAAGTCATGAAACTGTTCGCCGAAGTCAACGAGATGGGCCACACGGTCGTCTCAATCACGCATGACCTCAACATCGCCTCATATGCGAAGCGCGTCGTGCGCATCGTGGACGGGGAGCTGACCGACAGCGGCGAAAGCGGCGCGGATGTAAAATTCTGAGGAGTCTGAAGAAGCAAAAATCTCCGTTGTGGCGTAGGAAAAACGGTGGACAGGTTTACCGCCGAGAAATGTGATCTTGCGGGAATCCCGATCCGCCGGATGCAGGACAGCCGGCTTATTCGCAGCATACCGATTGGCTTCGCTTTTCGGAGGCATCGTCTGATTTTAGCCTGTGCGGCTCTTTAAAATGCCGTGCAAAAGCGGTCGAATCCGCTCGGCCGGGTGCTAAAAGAAGACAAGTTTATCTTCTGTAAAGTAAAAAAATGTTTTACACGGAATCCCATAAAAAAACAGCCGGAACGGTGAAACCACACCGTCCGGCTGTTTTTATTGAAATGGGTCAAACAAGCGCTTTTTCGGGGAAATCCTTCCATGCGCCGCCGCAGAGACGGTGCATCTCCTCCGTGGCCATCATCCATAACTCGGCGGATTCCCGCTCCGGGTAAAACTCGATGAAATCACCCTGATAAAACGTGTAGAACCGGCTGACGTCGGTACACATGCCGTAGGTCGGGAGCTGGAGAATGCCGATGGAGAACGAAAACGGCGCGCCGTTTTTTGTTCCGTCGTAATGGATGCCCTCCCGGTCGAGGACGAGCGTCCCTTCGCCGACGATTTCGGAGGTCGCCCCATGTTTGAGATAGCCGTATTTCGGCAGCATGCCGATTTTTACATGCTCGGCAAGGAGAAAGCCATCCTCCGCGACCATATTCCGGATCTGTGCCCGCTGCTCGTCGAACCAGACGCGCGGCGTATCCGGAATCACGCAGGTTTTGTCCTTCGGGATCAGGTCGTAGTACTCGTTGAGCGTGGCCTCGTTGCCGCAGACTTTGCAGCGGATCGTATTGCCCGCGCTCTCCATACAGAGCATTCCTCCGCACTTCGGGCACCGGAAAAGGAGCTGATGAAGGTTTTTTGCCAGTTCGCCGTGGCCGTCATAGCGGGCCCGGGCGGTTTTGTTCCATTCGTAATCGTCGTGCCAAAGCTTCCGGTCGAGTTCCGCCTGAATCTCGTCGGCGGTCATGGTCTTGAGCTGTTCGGGCGTGAAGAGCTGATCCACGACGACGTCCACCCGGCCGGGGCGCTCATCGAGGCAGTATTTCGTGCTGGTCAGGTAACCGCCGGAGATCTTGGTATAAAGCACCGGCACACCGAGGAATTTAAAGAGCTGGCCGCTGCCGACGGCGCAGGGCTGGTTCGCGCCGGAGATTGAGCTCATGCCCTCCGGCATGATGATGATCCGGCCGCCCTGTTTGATGACGCGCGTGATCTGCTTGACCGCATAAGGGTAGGGGACGAAATTCTTTTTCGGGATGACCTGCAGCGCCCGCATCAAAAAGGCGAGGTGGCTGCGGAAGAATTCGTTGTAGCCGACCACGAAATTGAACGTATCCGGGTAGAAGGCCGGCGCGGTGAAGGCGTGGTCGAGCCGGGAGGCGTGGTTGCTCACGACGACGTAGGGCTTCCCGCGGAAGGGCTTCAAATCAATATTGTATGTATAGCTGACGCCGCATTTTTTGTAATAAAGAAACTTTGAAAGCCGGGACATGAAGCGGAAAAGGAAGGTCGGAGTCCGGTGAATTTTGCGTTTTTCGAGCTTTTGTTGCTCGGTCAATTTTTCTTTCGCCATGCCGCGCCTCACAGACTTTCGAGCACCCGGCTCAAATCGCCGACGGTGCTGATGCCGGAAAGCGTCTCATCCGGGATTTCTTTTCCGGTCTCATCCTCAAAATCCGTGATGCAGCCGACCATATCGAGGGAGGTCCAGCCGAGATCGACATAAAAATCCGTCTGCGGCGTGATTTCCTCTCTTGGCAGTGTGCAGCCCCTTTCCAGAATGGTGTCCCTGATTCTTTCAAACATCGTTAAAGTTCCCTCCTGATTTTTCCGAGCGCCGTTTTGGCAAAAGGTTCTTTGCGAACCTCCACCGCGGTGATCCTCCCGAATGCCGGGAAGCTGTGGTTGGCAAGTTCGGCAGCCTGCTTGAGTTCCTTTTCGAGTTCGGCCGGGTCCGCTCCCTGCCGGTAGCCGACCGCGGTCAGAAGCCCCCGTTTCTCCGTGACCAGCAGATCCGTACCCGTGGGCAGGTACCGGATCAGTACGGCCTCTTTTTCCTCCGGAATGATGTTTTCGCCGTTTGAAAGGACGATCACGTTCTTTTTCCGGCCGGAAATATAAAGGTAGCCGTCCTCGTCGAGATAGCCGAGGTCGCCGGTGCGAAGCCAGCCGTCTTCCGTAAAGGTATCCGCGGTCGCGGCCTCGTCGCGGTAGTAGCCCTGCATGACGTTTTCACCGCGGACTTCAATCTCGCCGTCCGCAGCGATCCTCACTTCACAGTAAGGCCCCGGCAGGCCGACCGAGCCGCTCCGGCCCTCCACATTGAGCGTCACAAGCGGCGCACATTCCGAGAGGCCGTACCCGACCATCACCCGAATGCCGCGTGCACCGAAAGCCGCAGCGATCTCCGGAGCAATCGGAGCGCCGCCGCAGACGATGGTTTTGAGATGACTTGCCTTTTCCAGATCCGATGCAAAAAGCGCCAGCAGGGCGCCGGCCTGCAGAGGAACCAGATAGACGCTCTCGGCGTCGGATTCTGCAAGGTCTCTTGCAAACCGGAGGTTGGAGCTGCCGATGACGACGGCGGTGCCGGGCGTCAGTGCGGCCAGCAGGTGGCAGACGGCCTCAAATCCATGCGAAAAAGGCAAAACGGAGAGCGTAACGGTTCCGATCAGATAGGGGAAGTCGCTCGCCGCAATGCTCATTATATTTTTCTCCGTGAGCATGACGCCGCGTTTTGCGCCGGTCGTACCGGAGGTAAACAGAATCTCGCAGAGCCGGCCGGGATCCTCCGGCAGCTCCGCCCAGACGGTATTCCCGGCGGCGAGCAGCTCACGGCCCGTTTCAAGGAGAGAGGGCAGTTCGGTATCAAGCCGGAACAGACGGACATTTTCCGGGAAGAGCGGAGCGGTTTTCTCCGTGACGAAAGCGCAGGTGACTCCGCCCTTTTCGGCAAGACAGCGCACTTCCTCCGAGGTCTCCTCCGGGGAGACAGGTACCGCAACGCCTGCTCCGCCGAGGATGGTCAGATAGGCGAGCGCCCATGCGTAGGAATTTGGGCCGCAGAGCGCGAAATGGCTTCCGCAGACGCCGGCGGCCGCCAGCGCGGTGCCGAGGGCCCGGCTCTCAGCCAAAAGTTCCGAGAAACCGACGGTACAGGAGATGCCGTCCGCATCTTTATAGCGGTAGGCGTCCCCTTCGCCAAAAAGCATGGCTGCTCGTTCCAGAAGCTGACGCACCGTCTCCGGTCTTTTCGCTTGCATGTCCGATAATCCTGGCATGATTTTCTGCACCCCCATTCATAATAGCATTATTTTACAAAATTTTCTTCGGAGATGCAATCCAAAATTCTTCGGTTTTGGGGATTGCTTTTATAAAATATTTTAAATTTTCAAGAAAAAGTCCATTTTATGCCTGTGGAAGACGAAAAAAGGGGCGGCCGCGTTCCCACTGAAAATATGAGGAAATAAGTGAGAAGGAGAAAACAGCGCGGGATCCGCTTTTCGAGAAGGGATTGCAGGCCGAAAAACAGAATATGTAAAGCTAAAAAACATTACACGCAAAAATCAACCCATGAGCTTTTCATTGATCTTCCGGATGGCGCCGGCAGGAAGCTTGAGCACCTTCCGGTCGTAGGTCATGAGGCCGTTGAGCTCGTCCTCCACATCGCAGAGCTGAGTATAGACCGCGGCGGAGAGGCCCCGCTTTTTTGCGGGGATTACCTGATCTTCATAAAGCTTTTTGAAGGAGCGGTAAAGCTCGGCGGGGGAGGCCATTTTGCGGTATCCGTAGTCCTGCTCATTAAAACAGTGGCCGTCGATGCGGCAGTTGTATCCACCGAATTCGGAGAGCGCCACCGCACGGCCGAGCGGATCTTTTTTGAAGAGGTAGGGGAAGAAATAGACATGGAAGCTTCGCACCTCGCCGATCTTCTGGTCGTGCCAGCCGCTTGCATGGTCGATCGTGCGGGTGGGATCGAGGCTCTCGATCAGCATAGCGGCGCGTTTTGCGTCAAACTGTCCCCATCCTTCGTTAAAAGGAACCCAGAGGGCGATGCAGGTGCAGTTATAAAGCTCCCGGATCATTTCTGTGAGCTCATGGTAATATTCGAGGCGGCCCTCCTCGTTTTCCCGGTGAAAGAGGACGTAGTTTCCGTCGTCGAAATGGATGCCGGTGAACATTGGTGAGGAGGCCACCAGAAAATCGTGCTTGCCGCCTCCGCAGGGCATATCCTGCCAGACGAGCATCCCGAGGCGGTCGCAGTGGTAATACCAGCGCAGGGGTTCGACTTTGATATGCTTTCGCAACATGTTGAAGCCGAGCGCCTTCATCGTTTCGATATCGTGGATCATGGCCTCGTCGGAAGCCGGCGTATAGAGCCCGTCGCAGTGATAGCCCTGATCGAGGACGCCGTTGTGAAAATAAGGCTTCCCGTTGAGGAAAAGCTGCTTGACGCCGCGCGGCCCCTTTTCCACGGAAAACTTCCGCATGCCGAAGTAGCTCTCCACTTTATCGTCACCGAGCTCGACGGTGAATTCGTAGAGATGCGGATTTTCCGGCGACCAGGGGATGAAATCCGCCAGCGGGATTTTGGCGGATCGGTTGGTGGTGAAGCCGTACCGGTTTCCGGCGAGCTCCAACGTGCAGGAGTATCCCTCCTGCGAGAGAACCTTGATTTTAACGGCCGCCTCATCGAAAAGCGGCGTGATTTTCAGATCGTGAATGTAGACCTGCGGCACGCTCTCCATCCAGACGGTCTGCCAGATGCCGCTCTGCGCCGTGTACCAGATGCCGCCTCGGTCCGTTTTCTGTTTGCCGCGCGGGAAGGCGTTCTCCTCCGTAAAATCGCGGACTTTGACCACGAGCTCGTTGTCGCCTACCGCAAGCGGCTTCACTTCGGCGGAAAACGCGGCATATCCTCCGGAATGGGAGCAGACTTTCTCTCCGTTCCAAAAGACCTCCGCAATCTGGTCGACGGCGCCGAAATGGAGCAGCGTATGCGCCTGCGCAAAGCCCTCCGGCAGAGAAACTTTCCGGCGGTACCAGAGCGTCTCTTCCGGACGGAGCGTTTTGAGCACGCCGCTGAGCACGCATTCCGGAGAATACGGTACGATGATTGTCCCGTCGTAGGTTTCCGGTGCGCGGTCGCCGTCGCCGTCGGTGATCGCATAGTCCCACGGCCCGTTCAGGTTGAGCCAACTTTCCCGCCGCATCTGCGGACGCGGATATTCGGGTAGGGGATGCTCCTTATCGAATGTTTCGCCCCAGGGAGAAAGCATATCCGACACCTCCGGGTTTTGTTCTGCTCTGATTATACTCTTTCTTGCGGTTCGGCGCCACAGAAAACAAATTTTTCTGCGGATGCTTCCCTTTCTTGACATATTTTTTTCTTGAGATATAATCGGTGTGTTGCGTTTTTTTCTTCAGCGGAATTTACATAGAGACGGTGATCGTGGATTGTCGGATATGCTTCATATCTGTTTGATTTTATGCCCGCTCGTTTTTCTGGCGGGATTTTTGGATTCGGTGGCCGGGGGCGGAGGGCTGATCTCTCTGCCTGCCTATCTGCTCTGCGGATTTCCCGCTCATCTTGCCGCCGGGACGAATAAGGTCGTCAACGGGATCGGAACCTTGACGGCAGCCGGAAAGTTCATTCATCACGGCAAGGTGAAACTCAAATATGCCCTTATTGCCGGGGCGGGCGCGATGATCGGATCCACGGCAGGAACGAGAATGGCTCTCCTGCTCGACGATCACGCGCTGAAAATCGTGATGTTGTGCGCGCTGCCGCTTGTGGCGGCGGTTCTGTTTCTCAAAAAGGATTTCGGCAGCGAGACCGCGGTGCCTAAAAGGGAAGAAAATCCGAAGCGGGATATCCTCGTTTCCGCCGCCATCGGGCTCGGCATTGGCTGCTATGACGGCATGGTCGGCCCCGGAACCGGTACTTTCATGATTATGGCGTTTACCGCCCTGATGGGCATGGATCTGCTGACCGCTTCCGGCTGTGCGAAGGTCGGGAACCTTGCCTCCAACATCGCCTCGGCGGTGGTCTGGCTGATGAACGGGCAGGTCATGCTGGAACTCGTGATTCCCGCCGCGGCATGCAGCATCGCGGGGAATTACCTTGGCGCCCGGTATGCGATCCGGGGCGGTTCCAAACGGGTGCGCTACATGATCTTCGTGGTTCTCGCGCTGCTTTTTGGAAAATTGATTTTCACTCTAATTATATAAGTTTTTAAAAACCGGCTTTCTGCCGGCTTTTTTTATGAAAAATATGCCGAATCCGGGAGCCTCTCTTTTCAAAACGGGAGAAAGAACGTATAATTTGGATAACGAATAAGCGGAAAGGGGAATTTTATGAAAAAGTGTACCGCTCTTTTCCTTGCGTTCCTGCTTTTGCTTTCGCTGTCTGCCTGCGGCACCAAGGCGGAAGAATCATCCTCCGGGCAGGAACCGTCGATTCAGGCAACGCCGAACTCAGGTGAGCCGGATTATACCGGTGCCATGGTCTATTCCGAGGCTGGCACCTATTCTGAGACGGCCACCTATGAAAAGGGCGTCGTCACAGCGGATGGCGTTGTGCTGGAAAACGTGACGTTTACCGATTATCTGTATATTGCCCCGGAGGTCGGGGAAGGGACGGTGCATCTCAGGAACGTCTCCGCCGCAAAGCTGATTGTCGCCGGCGGCGGGCTCAACTCCGTGATTGTGGAGGCGGCTGGGGATGATGCGGCGGAAGGATCGGCGGAGGAATCCGCGCTTTCGACCGCAGAACCCATATCCGCCGCAAATACATCCACATCCGCCGACACGTCCTCTGCATCCGCCGCAGAAGAGCCCGTGCGCACGGCTGCGGAAAATCAGGCGAAGCTTGAGGAACTGATTCCTTTGATGGGATGGGGCACCGCTTCCGATACGGTCGATGCCGCCGATGAGATCCAAAGCAACAGCGCCCCAGAGGCGAGCACGGACAATTCCTCCGCCGCTTCCGGTACGGAGGCGGAAACTGCTGTGTACGAAACCGGCATAGAGGACGTCTGGCTGCTCAGCAACACGCACCTCGTGCTCAAAGTCCCGGTCGGCACGGTCACCGTCTGCGCGGGAAAGCTTGAGCTTTTGAGCACCGCAGATGCCGTTTTCTTTAAAACACCGGATTCGGCGGAGACTCCTTCCGAGCTGAAGTGGCGGTGGACGGGGGACGACTCCGTACTGCCGGAACTTACGCTCGGCCCGAATGCCGCCCTGCGCCTTTTGGATCTCTCCGGCGGAAACCGGGTCGCGGTTTATAACTCCGGCTGCGTCTTTCAGGTTGAGATGGGGAGCGGTAGTCTGACGGAAGAAGGCCGCGGCATTTCCTTCCGGAATTCCGGCGCGGCCGGAACGGTAAGTGGCGGTGGGTTTACCTATGAACAGGACGAAAACGGGTATACGCAGGCCCTTAACGTCACCGGCGATTCCATTTTGATGATGAAAGGGCTCGCCGATTCCCTCACGGTCGCAAACGAAGCCTCCGGCACCGAGCTCAGTCTCAGCGGCCTCAAACTGAATTTCCTCACGCTGCCGGAGGGCCTGGAATCCGCCGCGGAGGATGCCGATTACAAGAGCGCCTCCTATACGGATACGTCGGGCGGCGTTGTCTCTGCGTCAAGCGGGGCAGGGGATGCGGTGAGTTATTCCTCATCCGATCCCGTGGCCGACCTCACGAGATGGAGGGCGATCAATGCGGACGTCAAAGCGTGGATCGAGATCCCGGGCACGAATATCAGCTATCCGATTGTCAAGGGCGAGACGAACACGGAGTATGAGGAGCTCGATTATTACCGGAATTACAGCAAATCCGGCGTGATCTGGTTCGACCACAATGTGCGGTTTGACCAGAGCGGCAACCTCGCCTCCAAAAACACCGTGATTTTCGGCCACAACTGGACGAATCTCTGGCGGCCGATCCAATACGGACGGAGTAGCGACATCAAGTTCGCGCAGCTCGCCCAATACGAAAGCGCCTCCTTTGCAGCAAATCATCCCTATGTCTACATTTATACGGATGGCGGGCGCCAGACGTATCAGGTCTTCGCCGCATTTTACTGCACGGTGAACACCGGCCTCTCTACAGATTTTCAGTATCTGACCAACGACGGCACCACGGATGTGGCTGCCATCATCGAAGAGGAACAGAACCGGAGCCTCTACGGCACCGGGATTTCCGTCGCCTCCGACGATCAGATCATCACGCTCCAGACCTGCACCCGCGTCCTCGGGAACTCTTTGGGCGAGAACCAGAAATTTGTCGTCTGCGCCAAGCTGATTACGGGCTCCGGCACGGAGTCGGAGGCCGTCGTCGACGCGGAGGAAGTTACACCGAGAGAGCTCACCACCTCAATCAAACTGGCGGCCAAATCGGTCGCCGCAGTGGAGGGCGCTCCGGAAAATTCCCTCTGCATCAAGGTCTATGTCGACGAGAACTCCATCTCCGGCATCGAAATCACGGATTTTGAATTGACCGATGTGGAGGTCCTTTCCGGCAGCGCGGAGGTCGGCATCGTGGACGACAGCCACATCTATATCCTTCCGACCGCGGCCGGGAAGGTGAGCGTCTCCTACACGGCGATCGTCTCTTTCGAGGGCGCCGGTGGCTCCTCCGATTCGCAGGAAGTGACCGGGAGCATCAGCTTTACGGTCAATGCCGGATAGGGCATGAAAAGGGCCACCCCGAAAAACCGGAATCACAAGAACTCCCCCGAACGTTTTGCCCGGGGGAGTTTTATTATTTGCTTTTTTAATGAAAGCGGGAGGGCAATCCCTAAAGCCGGAGGAACAGCGCGTTTTGCTTTCCTGCATGGATCCATCCGGTATCCCGCTTTTTCTCCGATGCGCCGCAAAAAACGCCGGCAGGCAGCTTTTTATCGCGGCGGCGGTTCATTTCCCGACGGATTTGGTTGGGCGACACAAGCAATTTCTTTACTGAATATGATGGGAAAGAACGAAAAACCATTATAGGAGGTTGATTATGTTCCCGCCAAGTGACAGCGACTGGATCACCTATAACCAGAACGCAATACCAAACAACGAAAACCCGTGCTGGGTTGATATCGTAGGGGACGCGCAGAACCCTGCGGCATACTATTATTTATCTCCTACGCCAAGCCCTACGCCCACGGAAGTGGCGTTCAGGATGAGGCTGAACGGAGATCCTCTCAGCAACAATCCCAATGTATACGCCCTGAAGGAATTTGTATGGGGCGTTGTCATAAGAAGCAGTTCCAATGCGGTGCTATTTACCATCTATGTCAACGCCAGCGGAGGCACCTATCGTTTACAAGTGAGAGATGCCTCGACCACTTTAATTTATAATGATCCGATCGCTTTAAACAATCCTTCTCAGCCGACGGATAATGTGAGAGTGGTCGACGCGGGAGCGTATTTCCCATGCGCCAGTCCAATTATTCCGGATGAGGATTTCTTCCTCGATTTTACTCTTCCCACCAATGTGTTCGGTACCTTTAATTTTGTATCCTCCACCTATCGGCTGTGTTATTTTACTTCGACCCAAGCCGCTGAAATAAACAAAGAATTCGTATGCGGCCCGATCATAAACCCGCCCATAGAAACACCGGTTTTATGCGTGGCCAAGCGGATTATGTACGGCCCAACGACAATCTGCGTAAATGAAACACACTCATGGCTTTTACTGATTACTCTTTATAACTGCGGAACGGTACCGGTAAACAACGTGGTGCTGACCGATACGCTAAATACCGGCATGGTGCTGACATCAACACCGATCTTTATTCCAAACTCAGGCGTTGTTTACAATCCCGGAACGCGCATGCTTACATGGAACATCGGTACAATCGGTGTGGGTGCCCGCATTGCCTTGACGATTGAGCTTACCGGATATTTTACAACTCCCGGCCATTTCGTCCTCGATTCGGGAGCTGTGAACGGGACCGACCTGCCCACCACGAATTTTGCCGACCACGGCATACTGGTCTATGAACCGGATCAACTGACCGCGGAGAAAGAGATTGTCTCACGGCCGGAATCCATTGAAAAATGCAAAATAGCGACATGGACGTTCAGGATCACGGTGACGAACGCCGGAGTTTTGAACATTCCAAATGTGGAAGTTATCGATCATATAAACAGCAATTTCACCATAGAGTCCGGTCCGCAGCTGACGCCAAGCGCAGGAAGCGCAATCTTTGTCGGGAATGAGATCGTCTGGACCATCGATAACCTGGCAGGTAATTCCTCCGAGACGCTGCTCATTTCGGTAACGGGGTTCTTCTCCGAGGAAGGCCATCTCATTTTTGATACCGGTCTTATTGAAAGCCTTTGCGAGCAAACGGTAACCTTTCAAGACACGGGCATTGATGTCCTTCCGGTCACCATAGCAAAAGAAATTCATGTCTGTGGGGATATTCTCGACTGCAAAACAGGGGAACTGCTGAGCGGCGTCCTGGCCACCGTATATGACAGCAACTGTAAGGAGACCGCGCAATATCTGTTTGATGAGCGCTACTGCCTTGACCTGCCCGCCGGCATCTATTCGGTCATGTTTGAAAAAGACGGATATGTCCGGAAATTTCTGACGCTGGTCTTACAGTCCGATATGGATCTCATGGCCGATGTCAATATGGCCCCCAAGGTATCCGCCGTCTCTTTGAGTGCGATCAGTGAAGACAGTGTCGGCGAGGTCGATCTGTTTTCCGAAATCATATGCGGAAAAATCGATGCCGAAATTGTGTTCAGCAGCTTTGCCTGCTTAAACAGCGCGGCCGTCGTGGAATGCCTGAACGATGTGATCGACAATTATTCCTGCGCGATCATCTGCGATTCCAAACTGCGTCTGAGGCTTTGGCTGGAAAAGAATATCGTCTATAAGCTGAATCAGGAAAAAGACTTCAAGTATTTTACAAAGATGATTTCCTTGTGCTATCCGGTGAAATGTGAGCACAGATGTAAAAGCGCCAGGTGTTTCATCAAAATTGAGCACATCGACCACTGCCAGGAAGAAAACATCGTATACAATATAGCCTACCTGAAGTTCAGCGGATATCTTCTTAATAAAGACGACGTCCTGCTGAATTCCACCACCCCGGAGAGGTGCCCGGAAGACTGAGCTTCTGAATGTCCTTTCCGGCTCCGCATCGACATTTTTTATCAAGACAACAGGGGCGGGGAGATAAGCAATCACCGCAACCGGATTTTGATGGATCAAAATTCCGTTTGTCGGATTCCCGCAGGAAAGAACGGACATCACAGGACTTTCGTTTTGGGTAAAAGAAACAGCGGCCGGATTTCCCACGGCCGCTGTTTTTATAATATAAAGAATATACGCCAACGTCGACGGCTCTTTCAGCGTCAATGTTGGCGTACATACTAATGGTTGCGGGGGAAGGATTTGAACCAACGACCTTTGGGTTATGAGCCCAACGA
>ERZ795053.109-NODE-109-length-95657-cov-58.356436_pt1 | contig 95657 bp, 81 predicted proteins | sample MGYA00375137_ERZ795053 | MGnify/ENA primary metagenome ERZ795053 (study PRJEB30182, sample SAMN05720284) | activated sludge metagenome | isolation source: Anaerobic digester | place: Hong Kong | collected 2014-12-17 ...
TTTACCGTTGATGGTGGCCCAGGACTTTGGAAGATTCCCGAAGGTTATTGATTTTTTAGCCGCAGCTCTTTCGTCTTATTTGAAGAGTTCGGAGATTATTGAACGCCATAGTGCAGTTATTTCTTTTTCTTGTATGATTATTTCTTTGTGCTGAGCAAATCTTATAAACCTAGAGAGGAGACCTTTTGAGATTAATTGGTCGCCTTTTTCTTTTAGGTACTCCAGAGCTTTCTCCTTTGTAATCGCTTTTCTGTATGGTCTATCGGTCGTCAGTGCATCGAATACGTCTGCTACTGCAACTATTTGAACGAGCTTGTGAATTTGGTCTCCCTTTAAACCGTCGGGGTACCCGTTTCCGTCTATTCTTTCGTGATGATGTCTGACTATATCTCTTATTGCTTTAGGAAAGTTCAAATCCCGCAAATAACGTTCGCCGTATACGGGATGATTCATTATCTCCGTGAATTCTTCTTCAGTCAACGTTGATGGCTTATTCAACAAGTCGAATGGTATGTCGACCTTGCCGTAATCATGCAACATTGCACCAATTGATAGATTGAACAGATCTATCTTTTCTAGTCCAAGCTCTTTACCAAACTCATAGCATATCTTCAGAACTCTAAGTGTATGAAGAGCGGTATAGCTATCCTTGAGCCTGAGCTCTCTGATGAGCTGAGTGAAAACTGCCGAAATACTTCCAAAGAGATTATTTACGAAATCTTTAAGATGTGGCGACGTTGTACTGTAAAGTGTAAGCGTCTCAAAAGCGCCAACAGAGTTTTCAAGTGCTCGAAAATGTTCTCCCTTGACTTGCATTATCGACGCCTCGAGAATAAGCGTCTCCCCTCTGATATAGTTTGTAAGGGATTCGTCCGGAAGAGATTTCAGAAGATTTAGATAGTTTTGTGCCTTAGAGATGTTGCCAATCTTCACGTAGAAATGTCCCAGAAAAATGTAAGATACTGCGATATCCGTCCATTCCCCATAAGAACGAATTAGGGATTCAAGTTGATCGGCAACGGCAGCTGCTCTTGCGAGGTTACTCATTTGCAGCAGGATCTTGAGATTTATCATGAGTTTGTATCCGTTTATGGAAACTACGTTGCAGCTTTCCGTCTTTTCAAGAAGCTTAAGAGCTTCTTTGAACATGTTCTTAGAGTAAAGATAATCAATCATGTTCAGCTGTACCATCAGAGTTCTTACCGGCGAACCGGCAAGTTCCTTAGCCTTCTCGTAGAACCTCAACGGATTGCCGCCAGTTTGGAGCTGAGTTGATACAAGACCAAGATCGTTGTAATACTCAAAGCGCTTCTGAATTGGAACATACTTTTCAAGCTTTACTAGTTCTTCGAAGAGAAGTAGCGTTTCTTCACCGAAGCCCATTTCGAACGAGGTCATCATATGGAGTATCTTCAGATTAATCTCTTGCTCCCTTTCGCATTCTCTGGCAATGTGATCTACCGCAAGCTTCGATACGAGGTACGCTATCTTGTCTTCGGAATTCCTGGCATAAAAATAGGACAGAGAATACACTCCTTCGGCCAGGAGCTTGAGATCTGTATCAGAGGAATCAAATTCCCTCGCCTCATCAAACGTGCTAGAGTAAGCAAAATCGAGAGCCAGAAGCATTCCAATCTCTTCTCTAGAAAGGTCTTCTTGCTCATAAATGGATCTCAGCTCTGATCTGAAATCCTCGGGATTGTCATAATTGAATCTTAAGGCCAGACCGCAAATTCTAGAATTCTTCAAATCCAACTCCTCTTCCCCCCCATTATTCTATCATGGCGAAGGCTATCTGGTAAAATCGAAAGTGTGGTGCTTTGAGCCATCGGGAGCTTTCAAAAGAGTTGTGTATTTTCACTCCGAATACAATGTTTTCATTGCAGGAGTTCTGGGGATTGTTGTCTTTCTCATCCTATATTGGAGCCAGAAGATTCCTGTCCAGATGATCCGTTTCTAAGGGAGGTGCCTAAACGATAGAAGTAAGAAGATTACTGGCTAAAGCATTGGATGAAAACTGTTATGTGGTCAGAGAGGACGAAAGAATAACTATAATTGATCCGGGTTTTGGCGTTTCCACAGAACTGACGGCTTTTGAGGACAAGAAACATCTAAGAGCATTGCTTACTCACGGGCATGCTGATCACATTTTTGATCTTGACCAGATTGATACAGATGAAATCATAATTCACCCTATGGACAAGCCAATGTTACTGGATGCCGAAAAAAGCTTTCTCAATTTATTCGGGAAGAATACTCTCCTCCTTGGAGGAAAGAAGGTGTTATCTACTGAAGTACTTCGTGATCGTTGGAAATGCCTTCATACTCCAGGCCACACAGAAGGCTCTTGCTGCTTTCTTTTCGACGAAAGATTTTTGTTCTCAGGAGACACCGTGTTTTCTACTTCTGTCGGAAGAACAGATCTGCCTGGAGGCGACCATGATCAAATGAAGAGCAGCATAGATCGACTCAAAGAACTTTTCACTAAAATGCCTGATTTAATAGTTTTCCCGGGACATGGCCCGCAGACAACTGCTAGAATTATCTTGAGAGAAAATCCGTTCTTCATGTAGGCAATTCTTTCCTGAAGTTTCTGGACTTCAGCCTTTGAAGCATTGCGTTTTGCTTCTTCCAGTAGCTTTTCTTTAAGAAACCTGCCTCTTCCCTTTCTCCTCTAAGAATAGAGGTCATCTTCCTTGCAATCTTCCAGCTTTTTTCAAAGGCCTGTTTCGTTAGATCTGCCTCAGTTGTTTTCCCCCTGCTTAACAACAAGTCCTGTTCAAAAGGGAGGCAGTATTCTTTCCATAACTCCGCGGCTTTAGAATCTCTCAATATGGCAAGTCGGTTGAAGATCTCCCAGTTTCCCCAGTAGTTCAAGCCGCTTTCCCCTTCTCCAAATGATAAGCTTGATTCTTGACTGTTGAACCAAACTGGCTTATATATTGAAAGGCACGGCAGACTGCTATTTGTGACCCAAACCTCAATCTTATCTCCAATAGCTACAACCATGGAAGCGGTTGTTTGAGAAGTTACAACTCCTGCCCCGGCATGCATGCAAATATTTCTCATTGAGCTCTGAGGTCTTCTGTCATTGTGATCTCGAAGGATCTCGAAACATCTTTCAGTATTCATTTCTTTCTCTTCAATTAGCTCTCTCATTCTTTTCAGCCTGATTTCGGCACCCGAGAACTTCCTGAATAATCTCCTTTCATATGAACCGGCAAAATCGAATTCCTTAGCTGGATTATGCCATTTTCGATCTTGTGAATTACTGACAACCTGAGGATGCATTTCGTCGATCTCCGTTTCAATAGTGAGGCAATTCGAAATCGCCGCTGATCCATAAACCCTTTTGGTTACCCAAAATCGATCGGAAGTCTCAACAATCCACGCATTCTCTCGATCTGCAACCAGAAATGAATTGTGATAATAGAGCGTTTTCGTGAAACCCCCGTTGCTTCCCTGACCGTATTTCTCAAGAATTCCGATTATTATTCTTACAGCGTGCTCTGCATTTTCAGATCTCTCAAGCGCAATCCTCAGTATGTCCATTCCAAGAAGACCATCTCTTCGCACTCTCTCTTTGGTGAAGACTGCTTCATTACCGATAACTACTCCCTTGTCATTTACTCCCATTTCGCCGCCCCACATCCATGAAGGTTTAGAAATGAGAATTGCGTTGGTCTCACTTACCTGATCCACTTTTTGGTTTGTCGTGAAGAGTTCGTCGGGATTGTTTGATGAGCGAGGAAAAAAGTATACGGCCTGAGGTTCGTTTGGTTCTCGATCGCTGTTCTTTCCAAACAGGGTAATACCGTCCGGAGTTGAACTTCCAAGTACTACAAAAGTATCGCACATAATCTCAGCTTCTTAAGGGCTCTTAAAAAGATACCACAACTGCCCAAAATACTCATGAATGGACGCCAGATTAGCATCTAAAGCTCCCCGATTAGGAAGGAAATCAACAAAACTAAGTTTTGTGTGATCGTATAAATAGTCTGTAGGAAAGGGTGTTACTCTCAAACCGAACTTCTCAAATGAAGTGACCGCTCTCTTCATATGAACCGCCGAAGTAACAAGCACTATGCTGGACCAGTTGAACTGACTGCATATGTCGGCAGAATACCTTGCGTTCTCCCAGGTTGTCTGAGCCTTCGGTTCAACGATAACTTTGGATGATGCAACACCACGATCCAAAAGCCAGTCTCTCATAAGTTCTGAAACGGCCACCGTGGATCTGCCAGGCATAAACGATCCTGTCACAATTATGGGCAGCTTCGTCTGTAGATGAAGAGAGTAGGCTTTAGATAATCTAGCGACAGAGTGATTGTCGAGTACCTGACCTTCAGGAGAAATAATTATCCCGCTGCTCAAGACCACTATGGCCTGACCGCTCACGTTATTTGGCGCAGTATATGCCCTTTCCAAAGGCTGAAGATATAGGTGAGTTCCAAAGCCCGTAGAGAGAAGATATGCGAAGAAACACAGAATAATCATGACTACTCCAGAGATCTTTGTGCGTCGTTCTTCGCTTTTCTTAATAAGAATCACTGCAATTATAAGAAAGATTAGGATGAATAGTCCCGGTGGTGTAAGAATAGCTGAAGCGGATTTCTCAAGATACAGCAATGCCGTCACCTTCTTTCGCCTTTTCCTCCAAGTGCAGCCATTATACCCCGAAGATTGTCAGTAATTATAATGTCTACTTCACCCCTGATCTTAATGAGCAATGCTGGATCGTTTAATGTCCAGAGTGCAACCTTAACTCCTTTGGCTCTTACAAATCTAATCAAACTCATTCCCAACTCGAAGCCGATCTCATCAAACAGTTGAACCGGCAGATTTATCGAATATGGATGGTACGCTAGAAGCTCTTCGAAATACTCGACAGGATTCTTTCCTCTAGCATCTTCTCCGATGAGGAGCCCAATCTTCGCTTTGTCATCCTTCTCCTTCACCTTTCTGAGACAATCATGCCAAAACGAAGAAAAGAGTGTTCTATCTATTGCGTTGAAGCTCTTCACCAAAGGTACAACAAGATCGGCCGCTAGAGGATCCTTTATTTCAACATTGACGAAGGACTCCTCCGGAAGCTCAAGATAGACTCTTTCCAGAGTAGTAATGCCATCAGGTCTTACAAGTTTCATCTTTCTAAGAGATCTAAAAGTGGTATCCTTTATCTCTACATCAACACCCAGTGTTCGTTTCAAACTGGAATCATGATTGACAACCAGGACTCCATCTTTCGAAAGCTGCACGTCTAGTTCAACTCCATCTGCTCCAATCTGAACTGCTCTGATGAATGAAAGAAGTGAGTTTTCACCTTCTCCGGTTCCCATACCCCTATGTCCAAGAATCAAAGGCCTGAAATTCATAAGAACCTCCATTTCAACAATGATTACAGAATCGAAAGCACTAACAAGGACTCAATGTAGGCTGTCTGCTATTTCGTTTCATCTGCGGTATCTGCATATACTCACAATTATAGCAGCATACGTTGTCTGTTCAGGAGAATTCGTTAATATGAAAACTCTCTTCAAAAGAAGAATGGAAATTATGGGTAGATCAGGATAAACATGATTAGATACCCAATACCACTTTGCATAGACAGCAGTTTTTGTATTACTAACACTATATCGCAATATGTTTTGAAAAAAACTTCAAAACATTGACAAAGAGAATCATTCTCAATTAGAATATTAGTATCGTGGCATATTTGATCTAAATGATCGAGCATATGACGAGATAAAAGGTGGCGTAAAAAGTGGATACATTGAAACTGGAAGAAAAATGGCTTCAAGAAACTCTTCCAGAAGGGATCGTTTATCCGTCTTCAACAGTTATCAGTGGACCTGGCGGATCTGGGAAACCGTTAGTTGAATATGCGTTTGTTGCCTCCTGGTTGAAAGCTGGCGGATCAGTAATTAGCATTCCTCTGCAATACCCCACAATGGAAATGGGAAAGACTGCATTAAAGGATCTATATAGGGTTGATCTGAGCGATTACGAAAACCACGTTTCTTATATTCAGTTTGAGCCGGATATGGACAAACATGAAGAAATCGGGAAAAACACAGTAAAAGCTAATCTGTTAAAGCCTGAGGTGTGGAAGTCAGCTGTCGAAACAGCAAACAATATGCTTGAACCGAGTGAACTAGGCACTCTAGTTTTTGGATCAGCCTTAAACCTACTTCTGTTTTCTCCAACCTATAAGCAGGGGATGTTAAATTATATAACAGAGGTTATTAAGAGTGACAAAAGCAAATCATACATCTTTTCCGTCAGTACAAGTGCCTTTGCACACGAAATCAAACAGTGGGAAGAGGCAGCGGATAATTTAATGTTTACCAGAATGGAAGACAATATGAGCTTGTTCTTTAGCGTCTGCAGGATGAAAGAAGTACCTTTTTCAACGGAAGAAGTAAAGGTCCCCATTTCGGAAAAGCAACTGGATAAAATCAAAGAGATAGCGCATGCCACTCGCAGCAAAATCATTCCTAAGCTAAGCAGAATTTGACGAATGATAAGTATATTTTCTTAGGCGTTAATCGTGAATGTTTCATAACCGATATTGATGTAATGCTATTCTTTGGAGACCGCAAAGAAGCTTAAGAGCAATGTACTTCATGAGACGGGATTTGAGACAGATCATTGTCTGATAGAAGTTGTATGGAGGCGATACCTTGGAAAGAATTTTCGAACATCCGTTAATCTCTTTCAAGAGAGGCGAGATTATCACTTTTTTCTTTGAAGGAAGAGAGCTCTCGGCATATACTGGAGAGACTATTGCCGCAGCACTTCATGCAAATGGGATAAAAGACTTAAGGTACAGCCCGATAAGAAATCGACCCCAAGGTCTTTTCTGTGCGATTGGGAAGTGTTCGTCATGCTTGATGGAAGTTGACGGTAAACCCAACGTGCGAACTTGCATAACACCCGTAAAACCTGGGATGATCGTTAGAAGACAGCACGGTAGGGGTGAGATTAGTGAGTAATCTGGATCTTCTTGTCATAGGCGGTGGACCGGCCGGCCTTTCGAGCGCAATTGAAGCTGCCAAGAATGGACTTACGGTTCTAGTTGTAGATGAGGGGGTTTCCTCCGGCGGTCAACTGGTCAAACAGACACATAAATTCTTTGGGAATGAGAGTTTTTTTGCTTCGGTAAGAGGCTTCGAAATAAGCAGAAGGCTTACTGAACAATTGAATTCCCTGGACTCAGCTAGGATTCAAAACGAGAGCTCCGTTGTGGCAATCTATCCTGATGGAATACTTGTCCATGATATGAGAAACGATCACACTTCACTTTTGAAACCAAAGAAGATTGTCCTCGCAACAGGTGCATCGGAGAGGTTTATTCAATTTGAAAACAATGATCTTCCGGGTGTCTATGGAGCCGGTGCTGTTCAAACTCTTATGAATCAGTTCGGAATTCTCCCCGGAAGAAGCGTGCTTATGATTGGATCGGGAAATATCGGACTCATAGTCTCTTATCAGCTGCTTCAGGCAGGTGTAGAGGTTAGAGCGATACTTGAGGCTTCAAATCGCATAGGAGGTTACCAGGTTCACGCTGACAAGGTGAGAAGAGTGGGAATTCCAATTCTGCTGCAGCATACAATTTTGAGAGCAATTGGAGAGGAGTCCGTGAGGGGAGCTGTCATTTCCAAACTTGATGAAAGATGGAGCCCGATTTCGGGAACGGAGAGGGAACTTGTCGTTGACACGATCTGCATCGCAGTGGGACTTTTACCATCAATAGAACTAGCAGCCCAGGCCGGCTGCGAAATGAAGTATGTCCAAGAACTTGGAGGTTATGTCCCTCTCAGAGACGAGGACATGAGAACATCGATAGATGACATATTTATAGCAGGTGATGCTGCTGGGATTGAAGAAGCAACTACGGCCATGATTGAAGGGCAAATTGCAGGTTTAGCAGTGGTGAGTGACCTCACCAAGAATAGCATTCAAGAGAGATTGAAGTATCTTAAGGACACTCTCAGGAAATTCAGAAGCGGTCCTACTTCTTCAAAGACAAGAGCCGGTCTCTCTAAACTTGGAAGCAAGTTTGAGGAAGTGTCATTCACAAATGGTAATCAGAATGATTTCACCAAGTATACGGGTAAGATGCGACCATTAATCGAATGCTTCGAAGCAATTCCCTGTAATCCTTGTGAAACAAGTTGCCCGGCTGGTGCCATAAGCATCGGTGATAATATCAACAGTAGACCGATCATAGATTATTCAAAGTGTACTGGATGTGGCATCTGTGCAACTACTTGTCCGGGGCTTGCCATTTTCATGTTTAGAGAGAACAAGGATGGCACATGTTCTGTTGGAATTCCTTACGAATTCCTTCCACTTCCTGCTGAGGGACAATATGTAACAGCTCTGGGAAGAAATGGAGAGGCAATTTGCAAGGCGAAGGTAGAAAAAGTGGTCAAATCGGCGAACAAAACAAATCTTGTCTATATAAGCGTTCTCCGCGAGTATGCTTCAGATGTCCGACATATCTTGGTGCCCTCCAAAGAATCAGGGGCTATGGTCTGTCGGTGTGAAGAAGTAACGGTTGATCAAGTAAGAAAGGCAATTAAAGAAGGTTATACAGACTTTGAAGAGCTGAGGCGATACCTGAGAATTGGTATGGGGCCATGCGGTGGGAGAACTTGCAGGCTAAACACCCTCATGATTCTGTCAGAGGAAACCGGGGTACCTGTCGAAAGACTTTCTCCAGGTGTCTTCAGGCCGCCCTCAATACCGGTTAGTTTCAAAGCACTTGGTGAAGGCAGAGTTGATGGTTATGAGGAGTAAATACAAAGTAGTGATAATAGGAGGGGGAATCGTCGGAACGGCGACTGCCTTCTATCTTGCGAAGAACGGCTTGAATGATGTTGTTGTTATTGAAAAAGAGTATCTTTCGTCGGGTTCAACTGGACGGTGTGGGGGTGGAATAAGGCAACAGTGGTCTGAAAAGTCGAATGTGAAACTCGCAATTAGAAGCGTCAAACACTTCAAGGAATTCCAAAAGGAAGTAGGATTTGATATTGAATACTTTCAGGGTGGATATTTGCTTCTTGCATACACAGACGATGAGGTTTCTCTCTTTGAAAAGAATACCAAGATGCAACGGGAAGAGGGACTAGATGTCTTAATGCTTTCGGCAAAAGAAACCGCAAAGAGATTTCCGCTGATAGATTTAAAAGGTATAAAGGCTGCCGCTTACTGTCCAAGTGATGGTCATGCCAATCCTCACTTAACAACTTTTGCTTACGCACATGCCGCCAAAGCGATGGGAGTTGATTTTTCAACTCACACAACCGCGCTGAGAATCTTAACTCAAAACGAAAGAATAACCGGTGTAGTAACCGACAGGGGGAAAATTGAAGCTGAAATCGTTGTTAACGCTGCCGGTGGATATTCCCGAGAGGTAGGGGCAATGGCTGGCATTGATCTGCCAACAGAATCTTATAAACACCAGATATTTGTTACAGAACCGCTGGAACATATGCTAGATCCGCTTGTCATAAGTTTTGAGAACAATTTCTACATAAGACAGACAAAGTCTGGAAATTTCATTATGGGCCAGGGTAGCAAGGACGAACTTCCTGGTCACAATATCGAGCCGACCTGGACCTTCATTTCGGAAATGGCTAAGAAAATGCCAGGGATTTTCCCATTTCTTAGGAACGTTAGAGTGCTTAGACACTGGGCCGGTCTTTATAATATGTCTCCCGACGCGAGGCCCATAATTGACCGATCCAAAGATTTAGAGAATTTCTTCTATGCAGTCGGATTCTCAGGACATGGATTTATGCTGGCCCCAGCAGTAGGAGAGGCAGTTGCCGAGTGGATCATATACGGCGAGCCAAGGAGCGCCGATCTTTCAGATCTCAGCCTTGAGAGATTTGAACATGGCATCACCAAAGAAAGAAACGTAGTGTAGGAGGTAATTACTATGTTTGATGTTACGGATTTCCAGATAATTCCACCATTCAAGAATGAACCATATATCGACCCTTTAGATCCAGAAGTAAGATCGCAGATGATGCTAGCTTTTGAAAGAATTCGTTCTCATGAAAGAAACTACGACTTGTTTATTGGAGGAAGATATCTTTCGACTGAAACCAAAATAGTCTCGAAAAATCCTGCAGATCCTGATGAAGTAGTAGGAACGGTTTCAAAAGCTACTAGAGAGATCGTTGACAAAGCGATTGATGCTGCTTATTTCGCTTTCAAGAGCTGGAGCCGAATGCCTGCTTCGGAAAGAGTAGTCCCTTTTCTGAAAGCTGCGCAAATAATGAGAGAGCGACGATACGAATTAGATGCTACGATGATTCTTGAGGTGGGCAAGAGCTGGATAGAAGCCGACGCAGATCTAGCCGAAGCCATCGATTTTCTAGAATACTACTCTCGTGAAGCGCTTAGATATGGACAATCTCAGCCCGTTGTTCAAATTCCCGGCGAATACAATGAGCTCAGATATATTCCTCTTGGTGTCGGCGTGGTAATCCCACCTTGGAATTTCCCCAGTGCAATAATGGCCGGTATGACAACTGCGGCCGCAGTATCCGGAAACTGTGTTTTGCTTAAGCCAGCATCCGATGCTCCGGTTATCGCCGCAAAGTTCGTAGACATTTTAAGGGAAGCAGGACTTCCAGATGGTGTGGTCAACTATGTACCAGGTTCAGGTAGTGAAATTGGCGATTATCTTGTTGAACACCCTTTGACCAGGTTCGTATCATTCACTGGCTCCAAAGAGGTCGGATTGAGAATCAACGAGTTGGCTGCGAAACATCAAAAAGGCCAGAAATGGATAAAGAGAGTGATACTCGAGATGGGTGGCAAGGACTGTGTAGTGGTAGATGAAACGGCAGACACCGATGCCGCGTCGACTGGAGCTGTAGCGAGTGCGTTTGGTTTTCAGGGGCAGAAATGCTCTGCAGGATCACGGATCATCGTTGTTCGTGAAGTCTATGACGAGATGGTTAAGCTGGTGAAGCAGAAAACGGAAGCTCTAACCATTGGAGATACAACCGATCCCAACATTTACATGGGGCCGGTTATAAACGAAAGTGCTGTATCAAAGATACTCCGTTACATTGAACTGGGAAAGAAGGAAAGCAAGCTTATAACTGGCGGTAATCGTTTGAAACGCAGGGGATATTTCATAGAACCTACTGTATTTGCCGACGTATCACCAACAGCAGCAATTGCACAGGAAGAGATATTTGGGCCTGTAACCGCCATAATAGAGGCGCGCGATTTCGAACATGCGATAGCAATCGCCAACGGTACTGAATATGGTCTAACTGGAGCCTTCTACAGCAAGAGAAGAGACAGAATTGAAAAGGCAAAGACAGAGATTCACGTTGGAAATCTCTACTTCAACAGAAAGTGTACCGGAGCGCTTGTTGGCGTCCAGCCATTTGGAGGGTTTAATCTGTCCGGCACTGATTCTAAAGCGGGCGGAAGAGATTACTTACTACTTTTCCTTCAGGGAAAATCCATCAGCGAGAAGATACTTTAGATTCGACTGTAGAAAAAAAGGTCTCCCGTCAGGGAGACCTTTTTCATCTAACTTCACGTCTTATTCTGCAACTCTCTTAACCGAAATAGTTCCACTTAGATGAATAGTGATAGTTGAATCCGAAGGTGCTTCATAGTCGTAAATCGCAAACCAATCTAAATCTTCGGCTGTTCCACCGTTGATTATTTCTAGTATCATATCTAGTGCAGCGGATTCGCCAGAATGCAACCTGAAAGTGTTTTCACCGGGATAAATTAAACCACTGAAAAGCTTGTGATCGCTTATTGAATCAGGATCGTTGAAAAAAGCCAGAAATTCTTCTTCTGAATGTCCCTCTCTGAAGACATAGAAGTCAATGTCAATAGAGTTTTCCGAATCAGGGTTCTCCGGAACCCATTCTACTCTAGCTTTGATCTCCATACCGGTAATCACGAAGTTATCTGGAAGATTTAACTGGATTTCTTTTTCGGCCTCTTGGATTATCTCGTCGAGCGATGGGACTGTCTCAGTTCCGAAAGCAAAACCAGATAACGGCAATATACTCCCGGGGAGTTCAAATTCGATGGGTTCTATCAATCCTTCGCCAACTGGGATCGGCAGCGAAATCACGTATAGGCAAGAACTCCCCAGAAAAATAATCAAAATAACCGACAAAAAAAGCAAGAGCCTTTTCATCTTGGACTTCTCCTCCCTCTTTTCATTCCAAAAGAACACTCGAAAACGGTCATTCAATAATGGAATTGATTTCTTTTACTATCTCTTCGGTAAGTTTATCCTTTACGTCCAAAGCCTTTAGGTTATCTCTCAGCTGTTGAACCTTGCTGACTCCGAGTATTATTGAACTGACGTTTTCATTCTTCAAAATCCAGGCAAGTGCAAGCTGAGCAAGCTCAGTGTCGAGTTTCTTCGCAACGGCGGCAAGTCTTTCCACCTTTTTTAGATTCTCACTCGAAAAGAGCTTGTTCTCTTCCAGATGCTTCTTCAAGCCGGGAAACTTTGCCAATCTACTGTCTTCCGGGATTCCTTTGTTGTATTTACCTGTCAGAAGCCCGCTCGCCAGGGGACTCCAGACGGTAAGCCCTAACCCATACTTCTCGTAAATCGGTCGATACTCCGACTCTACTCTTTCCCTCACAAACATGTTATACTGCGGCTGCTCGACAACCGGGTGAATTGCATTCAGCCTGTCGGCTACTTTATGGGCTTCTTCGAGCTCTTTGGAACTCCATTCAGATGTTCCCCAGTAGAAAGCGAGACCATTTCTTACGATGTAATCCATCCCAAGGACGATTTCCTCCATTGGAACCTCCGGATCTGGCCTGTGAGCAAACAGAATGTCAACATAATTCAACTGGAGTCGTTTCAGAGAATTCCAGGTTCCTTCAAGTAGATGCTTTCTTGAGAGTCCCTTTTGATTTGGTTTGTTTCCTCCCCAAAAGATCTTCGTTGAAACAACTACTTCTTCCCGCTTGAATTCCTTCAGAATTTCGCCCATCATCGACTCTGCCATTCCGCTGGCATATGCTTCCGCAGTGTCGAAGAAGTTTATTCCGGCTCTGTATGCCTCTCTCATCGCCTCTCTCGCATTGTCTATATCTAGCTGAGCCCCAAAGGTAAGCCATGAACCAAGACTTAACTCACTTACAAGAAGGCCACTTTTACCAACTTTGCGATACTCCATTCAAATCATACCTCCCTTTTTAATTCCGATATAGATTGTTTTAATTATATCATCTAAGAATCGTCACGAGAGTTATTATACTTATGTATTTAAACGATAAATCTGTTTGCAGGATGGATTTTCTTTTTTCTCTGATAAACTTGGTATGAAAGAGAATCGAAGATGCCTATTTCTTTTGGAAAGAGAAAGCTTAAGTACCAGCTTGGGGATTTCCGAAGTACAAGGTTGATCTATCCTGCTGATTCGACTTCTGTGTGGTCATTTGGCCACAACAGGATATATGTGTGGGAATCGATGGGAATTCGAACGAATGGCGGAAGATCTTTTCCGAAGATCAGTAATGGAATTTGGTGCTTGCGCTCATTCAAAATCTATATAGTTCTCAGAAATCACTAATGAGAGTTAAGGGGTTTTTTGCTGTATGTGCAAAACTCTCGATTTACTATAGTTGTAACAATTGAAGTAATGTAATGGCTGCCAAGGAAGGCGGAACGACACTTTTATGAATACCTTCTGATGGTCGTCAGTCTTTGGAGGTGACTCGTAGTTGATACTCAATATTATTCTGATTGCACTTGTGATTCTGCTTGCAGCGTTTATTCTTATGTCCAGGCGAAAGACCAGCTTCAGGACAGAATCGATAATTCACAAAGTGGAGAGAATCTCGGAACTGAGTACTGCGAGGATGACAACGCTTCTGATTTTCGAACCTGAGCGGGAAAGCCTTGTTCCCGGAACATTTCAGCGGTTTATTTTCATTGTTCCCTTTCAGGTGAGGGGTTATGTAGACCTAAAAAAGTTGAAAGAGGATTCAATCGAAATCCATGAAGGTGAAGCAAGAAGGATTAAGCTGATCCTACCTTCTCCAAGACTCGAAGTTACAATTCCTCAGAGTAAGATTCCCGATATTAGGGTAATCAACCAGAGTGGTGTTTTGACAAGGATATTTGGGAATAGAGATATGTTGAAGACTTTTCAGTCTTACAGCGACGAAATAGAAAAGCAGGCACTTCAGAACGCCTCAGAAATGGGAGTTGAAGAGACATCTAGAGAAAGCGCAAGAAACTTCTTCCACGGTCTCTTCCTCGGAATGGGGTTTGACGAAGTTGTTGTTCTGTTTGAGCAGGATAACTCATTAGAAACTAATGTGGAAATTGAGAAAGCTGGCAATCAAAGAAAGGAGATTAATTAATATAAACTTTACTCGTAGTCTTTTGGATCAATATCTGCAGATAATTGAAAGAAGGCAATCGTGAGAAAGGGGGAGAAATAATGAAGAGATGGATGATATATCTACTCATTGCCGCAGTTGCCGTGGCAATCGTTCTGATTATTGCACTTCCCGCACTCTTAAACAAAGAACCGAAATTGCAGTTTCCAGTTCATGTAGTGAATCAGGGCGAGAAGCTTTCTGCAAATCTGAAGCCGTTCGTTATAGATGAAAAAATCGATGAAGTAGTTCTTGAACTGGTAGAAGGTCCCGGCACAATATCCGGTTTTTCCTATGTATTCGAACCAGGCTTCTCCTATGAGGGAGAAGTTCGTGTAAGTATAAGGGCAACCGACAAGAAGGGAAAGAGTTCTCAGCAAGAAATGCTGATAAATGTAGTTAGAGTGAACCGCCCACCGGAAATAGACACTTCTCCTATCGTAGTTCGCGAAGGTGAAACAGTGACTATCGACTTGAACTCGCTAGCAGTTGATCCAGATGGTGAAGAACTTGAATTCTCCGTTCAAGGCCCAGGGGAGCTTCACGGAAGTGCTTACATTTACTCTCCAGGCTACAGTGATTCCGGCAAGACGGTTTTGAGAGTACTGGCGAAGGACCCAAATGGAAACGAAACAGCACGAGATATCGAACTTGAAGTAATCGATGTCAACGCCCCGCCTGTTTTACAGCTCGAGAATCAGATCGTTAATGAAGGAGAGGTTCTCTCGGTTGATATTTCTTCAAAGGTAGTCGATGAAGATAACGACAAAGTGGTCCTTTCTCTAGAAGAAGGCCCGGGAGAGATTACGGAAGGAGTGTTCACTTACGAGCCATCATACTCGGATTCCGGAACTGAAACCGTTAGAATCAAGGCATCAGACGGTTCGGGTAACGATGTCTTTTCAAGCTTCGAAATCCTCGTAATAGACGTGAACCGCCCGCCAAAATCCTTGCTTAGCGACATAAACGTGAATGAAGGAGAGTCCCTTTCTTTCGATTTGCTTTCCAGGGTTGTCGATCCAGATGGAGATAACGTGACCTTCAGCCTAGAGGGACCTGGAGAGATCGTTGACGGATCTTACATATACAATCCAGATTACTCAGATGCAGGGGACAAATCGGTCGTATTAATTCTCGAAGATGAAAAAGGAGCAACAAACACGGCTTCTTTTATGGTTAGAGTCAATGATGTCAACAGACCTCCTCAAATATCTATTCCAGATCAATCGGTAAAAGAGGGAGAGCAGTTAAAAATATACCTGAAGGGTTTCATTTCCGATCCCGATGGAGATGAGGTCACCTTCGAAATCGCAGACGGACCGGGCTTCATTGAGGATGACCATTATCTATTCACTCCTGACTTCGATTCCGAAGGAATACATGAAGTGACACTAACGGCAAAAGATAACAAAGGACTTGAAAGCGTAGGGTTCTTCAAAGTCACGGTAGAAAACGTAAACAGATCGCCCGTAACGTTATCACCTTCGATAAACACCAGCATCATGGAAAGCTTCACTCTTGACCTCGATCTGGGAAGTCTTTTCGTTGACCCTGACGGAGATGATCTTCAATTCGAAGTGGAAGGCTATGGTATAGTCGTCGACAACAGCTATCAGTACTCTCCAGGGTACAACGACAAGGGAGAAAAGGTTGCAACTGTAACTGCCACAGATCCTTACGGACTGTCAGATAGCTTGGTGATCAGAATCGATGTCAAAGACAGGAATAGAAACCCAGAATCGTCAATAGAAGAGATGAAAACCTCGATACATGAAGGCTCTTCCTTGAAAATCGATCTTCGACCCCTGTTCTCAGACCCAGACGGAGACGAATTGATATACAGTCTCAGTGGTATCGGAGAGATTGAGGGCAGTAACTACTCGTACTCACCGGGCTATGACGAGGCGGGGGAGAAAAACGTTATTGTTACGGCCTCCGATAACAACGGAGGAAGTCTTTCTCTACCAATAATCATATCTGTAATAGATGTCAACAGACCTCCTCAAATATCTATTCCAGATCAATCGGTAAAAGAGGGAGAGCAGTTAAAAATATACCTGAAGGGTTTCATTTCCGATCCCGATGGAGATGAGGTCACCTTCGAAATCGCAGACGGACCGGGCTTCATTGAGGATGACCATTATCTATTCACTCCTGACTTCGATTCCGAAGGAATACATGAAGTGACACTAACGGCAAAAGATAACAAAGGACTTGAAAGCGTAGGGTTCTTCAAAGTCACGGTAGAAAACGTAAACAGATCGCCCGTAACGTTATCACCTTCGATAAACACCAGCATCATGGAAAGCTTCACTCTTGACCTCGATCTGGGAAGTCTTTTCGTTGACCCTGACGGAGATGATCTTCAATTCGAATTACAGGGGATCGGGAGCATATCAGCCAATAGTTACATTTACACTCCCGGGTTTAATGACAGCGGTGAAAAGACAGCCACAGTCACAGCCATAGACTCTAATGGCTCAAGCCAGAGTCTTCCAATCAGAATCGAAGTAAGAAATCTGAACAGGCCACCGGACGTTTTTTTGCCAGATTGCATCGCAGAGGCTGGAAAGGAGTTCTCTTTGTACCTTCGGGCATTCGCAACTGATCCAGATGGCGACGCCCTCAGATTCAACCTGATTTCTGGTCCGGGTGAAGTCGTGGGAGATAGATACTTTTTCCTTCCGGAAAGAGCCGACATCGGAGAAAGAGAGGTAATTCTAGAAGTCTCAGATGAACTTGGTATGAAGACGAAAAAGGGATTTAGACTTGAAGTAAAAGCGTCAGAAAAGGTTGTAAGGATATCATATGCGCTTCCTTTATTTAGTTCTGAAAACGTTAGGATTGTTGCCGGTGAGTATGAAATCGTTTCCGACCGAAAACAGGCTGTTATCAAGACCGACTGGGAATTCAATTTCGATGAGATTCAGTTCTATTCGATCAATGAATCTGAAGAAACATTAATCGGAACGGCGATATTCGATTCTACAGACGATTCACTGAACAGAAAAATCTACTCTCCTTCCGGAGATTATGTGGGGAATATCATACTAGTGACCGAATAACTGTAACGCTAGATTTTGTCTATCCGCCCCTCCAAGAAGAGGGGCTTTTCTGTTTACCAAATACCCTATGTGAGTATACTTCTGTGAAGCATACTTGAAAAGCAACTCAGAGAGTGCAGCTGCATCATTTTTATCAGAGTTTTGAGTATGATATAATTAATTGTTGTTAGTGCCTGCACAATTGCCTGTATTTGCACGATGCCGGCTTACTCGTTTGATTCAGATCAAATATCGATTTGCGACAAGTGAAGATTCACTAGAAGGAATCAATGTCGATTACCATTGCGGGCAGTCTCTGCCAAAGGCTTCTTCGGATTGATCGAATGCAGGCTTCGTATATTTTTAATCTGTATATTAAAGGAGTGATAGATTTGCAGAAACCAACATATCTTACTAGTGTAGAGAAGATCGAAGAGCTAAATGATGAACAGATAAGTGAAATGAAGAAGGTGACCGATGTTTACCCCTTCAGGGCCAATGATTACTATCTGGGGCTCATTAACTGGAACGATCCGCATGACCCTATAAAGAGAATAATCCTTCCCGACTTCGAAGAACTCGATGAATGGGGGGATCTGGATGCTTCACAGGAGCATAAATACACCGTTGCTCCAGGTATGGAACATAAGTACAAAGATACCGCCCTGCTTCTTGTCTCAAAGGTTTGTGGAAGCTTCTGCAGATTCTGTTTCAGGAAGAGACTGTTCTCAACAGAAAACAAAGAAGTGGTAAATGACGTTACTCTTGGTGTTGAGTACATTCGAAAGCACAAGGAAATCACGAACGTACTTCTCACCGGTGGGGACTCTCTAATACTATCTACAGAAAAACTGGGAGATATTGTTCGACAGTTGAGGGAGATTGACCATGTTGGCATAATAAGATTTGGAAGCAAAATGGTTGCTTTTAACCCCTACAGAATTATTAACGATCCAGATTTGCCAGAAATGGTTAAGAAATACAGCACCCCAAAGAAAAGGATATATATAATGGCACATTTCAATCATCCCAGAGAGCTAACCGATGAAGCGATAAGAGGTCTGAACATTCTGAGAGATGCCGGTGCAGTAATCTGCAATCAGACGCCAATGATTCGCGGCGTGAATGACAGTGTCGACGTAATGACAGCACTATTCAGGAAACTCTCATTTATTGGAATTCCGCCTTACTATGTCTTTCAGTGTAGACCCACAAAGGGAAATCACACTTATGCAGTGCCGGCCGAGAAAGGTTATGAGATTTTCAAGAAGTCCATAGACTCAGTCTCAGGTTTGGCGAAGAGGGCCAGATTCGTAATGTCGCACGCAACCGGCAAAATCGAATATGTCGGCCTGGACGAGAAGAAGATATACATGAAGTACCATAGAGCTGCCGATCCAAAACGCTACGATCTCTTTATGGCTTTCGACAGGAATCCCGATGCTTATTGGCTGGATGATTATGTAAATCCAGACTCACTTGTTTAGTAGGCGGCTTCAGCAGTCCTTCACTTCCATTCAGTTCTGGCAAGAGAAAGTACTCTTCCAGAACTGGTTATTTTGTGTTTACCTTCAGCAAACTCGGCTCCGTTCTCAAATACACTCTCTACCGAAATTACATCGCCCTTTCTAGATTCGCGTTTGTACTCGATTGTAAGTCTCTTCAAGAATCTCTTCACAAACTCGCTGGGAACTGTCTCCATAATCCATCTAACATATGCCACGTTGTTAGAATGCCCGTTCGTATCCAGGTCCGAATTGCGTACTATAAAGGTGATCTCTTCAGAAGAAGATTCATTTTCGTTGACCTTTGGAAAAGAAAGAGGTTCATGGAAGTCACTGTCAATACCATATAATTCGTAGAACTGGTCTCCGATCCTTATTGGTCTTCGCTTCCTCTGGTCAATCAGAATCCATTGAGAATTCGCGTCGACAATGACATTACCCGAACAGTCAAATATCTCGAAACGCCTATATGCATAAAATCTATCCATTGAATAAGGAATAGTCTGAACAACCACGTTTTCCAAATAATCAGGATACCTGTTCACTTTGACATCCCAACGAAGAAGAAGCCAAGCGTATTCGCCCTTGCTCATGACGTCAACTCCGTGACCCATCTCCACGGTCTGAAGAGTCACCACGTCATTGAAATAATCCATTAGTGAGGAAATTGAAGCCTTCCATTGACAATCCAGTTCGTAGTATCTGACTCTGTAAACTTCCTTGGTAACTACAGGTTTCAAAGCTCTCCCTCCAAAGATATGGCAGTTCAATCAGCAATGCTATGCTCTAAAGACGAGCAAACACCTTAGTTGATTGGAGACCTGGTACATGACAATGATAGCATTCTGCGGGATAGGCTGCACTCAGTGCGATACATACAGGGTCACTGTTGCTGATGATAATTCACTAAGAAGAGAGACTCTAAATGGGTGGGGTGGTCGAAGGATTTTGGTTATTTGATTTTGGCGACCAACATCAGCTGCAGTGGGTGCCAATTTATGCTGTGCTGTGAAGAGAAGGAAATCTCAGACTGCGGGGAATGCGAAAAGTATCCGAAAGAAACGCTGGAAAGATTCTTGAGATTCCTGCCAAATGCTAGAAGAAGATTGAACTCCATACACAAGAAAGTTACCGTATTTCGGAGTAAAGCACAATAACAAGCAACTTACCCTCGCAGCCACTTACACCACAAATGTCCTGCTGTCTCTTCTTACTGATAAGATATTTTCTAAAGTGTAACATTGATATACTCCATCTGGTTACCGCTCACTCCATAAGTAACAACCCATAGTATTCATGAGATGTAACATCCGGTGTGTTAATGTTAATGTTTCTTTTAACAGGTAATCTATAGGTAATGCACACTGCATGTTTTCGCTTTATTTTCACAAAGTGATATTCATACAAACAAACTAGAATAATTATAGTTTATAACCCCCCTATCCCCCTTAGATAGGAACCCCATATAGTCCGGATCATTAGATCCGGCTTTTTTTATTCTTCATAGTAATTCTGGTTTATAATTGTTTTCATAACTTACCTTATGGAGGTGCTGTCTTGAAGTGGATAGATATTAGAAGTGATACAGTTACGGTCCCCGGTGAAGAAATGAGGCGGGTTATGGCCAGCGCAGAGGTAGGAGACGATGTGTACGGAGACGATCCGACAGTCAACAGACTTGAAGAGATGTCAGCAGACATCTTGAAGAAGGAAGCCGCCCTTTTCGTACCTTCAGGAACATTCGGGAATCAACTTTCAATCCTCACACACACTTTAAGGGGAGATGAGGTGATTATTCCAGCGTCCAATCACATCATTGTCCACGAGGCCGGTGCCTCTGCAGTAATAGCGGGAGTTCAGATGAGAACTCTTGACTGTGATGATGGCAAACCTTCAGCCGAAAGAATCAGAAGTGCCATCAGATCTGAGGATCTTCATTATCCGAGAACCGGATTAATCTGTCTGGAAAATGCCCACTCCAGCGGACGAATCCTCCCCATGAACTACATCAGGGAGATCTACGAACTGGCTTCAGCGCAGAAAGTCCCCCTGCATCTTGATGGTGCAAGAATATTCAACGCTGCTATTGCCGAAGGGGTTAGCCCCGCAGAAATTGCCTCTTGTTCCGACTCGGTTATGTTTTGCCTCTCGAAGGGACTCGGTGCACCGATAGGGTCAATGCTGGTAGGTAAACGAGAATTCATAGCCAAGGCACGAAAGGGAAGAAAGATCATGGGAGGAGCTATGCGTCAGGCAGGTATTATTGCTGCCGCCGGAGTATTCGCACTCGAGAGAATGATCGATCGTCTTCAAATAGACCACGACAATGCTAAATACCTGGCTGAAGGCCTTTCAAAATTACCAAACATCGAAGTCTTCTTTGATCGTCTCGACATAAACATGGTTTTCTTCAGAATCACCGGTAAAGCAAGTTCAAAGTTTATCGTTGAAACTCTTCACGATAAGGGAATAAAGATAAATCCGCCTGAAGCTGGCGAATGGCGATTCGTAACCAATCTAAACGTTACCAGAGAAGATCTCGATATAGTTCTTGAGGAATTCGAAGCTGCTCTTACAAGGACTCTAGCAAGCTAGGCAGTTCTTCCAAGCTTTCGATTCTTGGCGCGTAGTCTAAGTAAGACCTTGACCGATCGATAAGGATTCCTTTGATTCCTGCCGCAGAAGCGCCAAGCATGTCTGCCTGAATACTGTCGCCAACAAAAACAGCGTGCCTCTTTTCGATTTCCATCATAGACAGGAGCCTCTCAAAGATAACTTCGGATGGTTTATATGACCTTGCCGATTCCGAGGTAAGCAGAAAATGATGTGGAAGTCTATTTCTCTTGACAACCTTCTCAACAAAGGAATTATCGGCATTAGTTAAGATTGCGACGGAATACTTGTTTACGATCGCCCTTAAGATCCTTGCATCCGGGTAGGCGCGGAACTTAGAGAAGGAATCGTACATGAAGTTACAGTAGGCTTCCATGTCTCCTGGCAAATCGTACTTGTCAATCAAATCGCTGATCAGAAGATAGTAATAGTACCTCTCCGGTTGAAAGGGCATTTTATGACAGTCCTTGAAGTAGTGACCGTAGAGATTCACAAAGTCTCTCTCTATTTCCACCACTTCAGCGGACGACTCTTGTGCCATCTTGGAGCATACAGGTCTGAAAAGCCTCGCATTACTGACAATGGTTCCAAACAAGTCAAATATGATTCCTCTAACCATCATGTCTCCATTTCATCTTCTAGATTTACTTTTCGAATTTTTGTATAATACTATTGCAATTCTAGCACCTTAGAATTCTGTTCTGCGATGTTCAGATGTCTCTCGTCTGGGCCACTGGAGGTGGCAGATGTGTCTAGGGAAATGAGGATTATGTGGCTGCACAATCGCTTGCTAAAGAATGATTTTGCGGCCATGAAAGACTACACTCAGAAGTTTGGCATCTCAGTCCGACAGGCCCATAGAGATTTCAAGTATCTAAGAGCAAATCTTGGAGCGCCCATGAAATACTCTAGGAAAAGAGGCGAGTACTTCTATTCCGAACCCTATCATTTGCCTTCTCTCTTCGAAGACAGCATGAAATTTCAACTAAGAACAGAATATCGAATAAGCTCAGTCTTTCTGAACGCGATAGCTAGTAAGAAAGCTGTGAAGATTTTTCAAAGAGGAGGCAAAGAGTTCATTTTCTATCCCGCCTGTTTTGATGAAAGACGTGAGTTATTTTGTGGTCTTCAAGAGGATGGTAACGTCCGATTTGTCAGGTCAGACGAGATTGATAAGGTCATCTTTTCGAACAAGAGATATTTAGAAGAACCAATGCTCTGGAACCGAATATTCCCGCGAGAAGCTGAATTCCACGAAGTAGACCTGGATTTTGGTGGCGATCGTCATAAATACCATTTCTTCGAGATAGGAGATTTGGTGATGTTCCTGGCTTCTGAGAACTCCTTCAAGGTTATTGGGCCGCAGGAGATCATTGTCGAACTCAGAAAAGTTGCCGAAAATCTTCTGAAGACAATAGGTGACTGAGATGAGAGCAATTCCAGTTTGCTTGCTCTTGATTGTTGCGGCCTCTCTTTCAACGGTTACAATGGACAGTTTTCTGAACTCCACTCAATTCCATCAACTATGGATATTGCAAATGTCAAGATTGTGGACTCGCCGTCAGAGGGGCTTATCAAAATAGATACGTTAAACTTTGACTCGGTGTATTGCAGAGGATTAAGTGGCTAAACGATCCGATGATCATAAAGCCACCAAGGATAGAGTCAAAAGCTGCAGTGATGTTCATAGCCGGTGACCATGGATACTCGTAGGAAGAGCCGGCATTATTCGGAATGCTGGCTCTGCAAAATAGAGTTTACGTTGCCGTCCTGTTTGACATCCCAAATCAACCACTTTTTGGCGGTCTCAAAGAGGACCGGTTACTTAGCTATTCTCTTGTAAGATGTCTTAAGACTTGTGATTACAGATGCCCCGCCTTATTGCCCATGGTTCAAGCCACTATTGCTTCAGTGAACATCATGAATGACTTCATAGGGAACAAGGGGGGCGAAGTTGAAGGCTTCATTTTATCCGGGAGTCCAAGCGAGGTTGAACCACATGGCTAACTGCCACGATGGACAAGAGAGTCAAAGGAATCTTTCCCACAGCCTTTAACAACCTCAATATTGCTGTACAGGTGGAAACCAGCTTGAGTTCTCGGGAGACTTTAGTCGCTCCATAGATGAGTATGTACAAAGAGGTATCCTCGATGATCTGAATAACCCTGAAAAGCTAGATCTGCTAGAGTACATAGATCTTTCACCTACCGATCTCTACTCGTAATTTCAAAGCTAATTGTTGTCGGAACGAATGATCCATATTGGCCCATAGACTCAGCTAACTTATACATAAAAGAACTGCCCGGCTGTTCATCAATGGTCTATGCTCCAAACGCAGGACATGGGGCCGAAGTTTTCAGAGTTTCTCAGGCGATAAGTTCAATGATTCATCACCTGAACACAGGTGAGCCTCTTTCTTCAATGAGTTATGTCGAAGAGCAATCAGAAGGAACGTTGAAGGTTAGAACCTAGATGGAAAAAGAAAACGCGAATCTAAAGGAACTGAGGCTATTCAGATCGTCTTCCCCCGGATGGAGATTTTCGAAAGACAAGATTCGAATCGATCCATGTCAAAGAATGCAATTCAAAAGAACTGACTCTCAAAGCCCACCCCGTTTTATTTCGAAGGCGTTTTCGACTTTGGTGGAAAGGAGCTCTTGATATCGACATCCGCGAAAGTTATGGGCAGATGACTTGACTTGAGAAGTGAAAGCAATTATAATCAATTAGATGACCATCTAATTGATTTGGAGACATCCTATGAGTGAACTTTGCCCGAGTAGAGAAATTCACGTCGACGTAGATAAATATAGACTGATAGCTAAGGAAGTTTCGGGTCTCTCGGATCTTTTCAAGGTTATCGCCGACGAGACGCGAACGAAAATAGTATTTCTTCTGTCTGAAACGGAACTGTGTACATGTGATCTTGCAGAGATTCTCCGGCTATCACTGCCAACGATTTCCCATCACCTAAAGCAACTGAAGTCTTACAGACTCGTGAAGAGCCGTAGAGAAGGTAAGTCTGTTTTCTACTCCTTAGAAGACTTTCACGTTGTTGAACTCATAAAACTTGCCAAAGAACATTTCCAGGAACTGTCAGAGGGCGATTAGAATGAAGAAATATAGAATAGAAGGACTTGATTGTCCAAAATGTGCAGCCAAACTGGAGGACCAGCTAAAGAGATCGGGAGTTGATGCAAGAATAGATTTCTCTTCTTCAACACTAATAATCGATGGTCAAACTTTCGAAGAAGTAGAAGAAGTCATTCACAAACATTCACCGGAGATAACGCTGTTGGAATCTCCGGACGTTGAGAAGGATTTACCCGTCAAAGAACTTGTGAAACTGCTCTTCTCAGGAGTCCTGTTTTTCATTGCTTTGGTCTTTTCTCCCTTTATTCATGGGAATAATGAGTTGCTTGAATACGGCTTATTTGTAACTGCGTATCTTGTCGCTGGGGGAACCACCGTTTTAAAGGCTTTCAGAAATCTCTTCAAGGGGGACTTGTTCGACGAGAGTTTTCTTATGACCGTCGCTACTATGGGTGCATTTGCAATCCACGAATTGCCTGAAGCTGTTGCCGTGATGATCTTTTACAGTTTCGGAGAGCTTCTGGAAGCAATCGCCCTGAGAAAATCAAGAAGATCGGTGAAGGAACTGATAGATTTAAGGGCTGAAGAGGTCCATCAGATCATTGACGGAAAACTTCGGACTGTACCGGCAAGTCAGATCCAGCCGGGTGACAGATTTGTTGTCAAACCAGGAGAGAGAATTCCCATAGACGGTCTTGTCAACTCTGGAAGCACCTGGATAGATAAATCACTTATCACAGGAGAAAGTAGTCCCGTGCCTGTAAAAGAAGGCGATATAGTTCTTGCCGGAACCATAAACAAGTCAGGTGTAATAGAAGTCACTGCATCCACAAATCTTCAGAAATCTTACACTAGCAGAATGCTGGAGTTAGTTGAAGAGGGAACTTCTAGAAAATCTAATAGGGAGCGGTTCATTACCAGGTTCTCGAGGCTGTACACCCCCATTGTGGTCTCCATCTCTACCGCAATAGCAGTATTTCCTCCTCTGCTGTTCGGAGGGGAATTCTCAGATTGGGTTCATAAGGCCTTGATCCTTCTTGTCATTTCCTGCCCCTGCGCATTAATCATCTCTGTTCCCTTAAGCTATTTCGTCGGTATTGGAAAGGCCTCAAGAGAGGGAATATTATTCAAGGGGAGTAATTATCTGGAATCTCTTGGCAAGATTGATTCGATTTTCATAGACAAAACGGGAACATTGACCAAGGGAAGGCTAGAGATCTCTCAAATAGAAACTTCTGGCCGATATGACAAGAGAGAATTATTGGAATACGCGGCCCTTATGGAAAGCTACTCCACCCATCCAGTAGCAAGTTCGTTTAGAAGTTTTATCCCAGAGATTCGCGAAGAGCTGAAAATCTCTCATTATTCAGAAATCGCTGGGAAAGGTATCACAGCAGAAATCAACGACAAGAAAATGGGCATTGGCAACTCCTCTCTGTTAAAAGATCTCGGAGTTGATTATAAAGAGCGAGGCGAATCAGGAAAGATATTTCTTTCCATCGATGGCAGAGTAGAGGGAGTATTTACTCTGTCAGACGTTTTGAAGGACGATTCTGCCGATGCCCTAATCAAGCTTAGAGAACTCGGAATTCATGAGATAGTTATGCTCACGGGTGATAGTCATGATATTGCTGGTTCTATATCGGCCAAACTGGACCTTGACGGTCTGATTTCCGAAGCAACTCCTGAAGATAAAATGAGAGCAGTAGAAGACGCTATCAAAAGCGGGAAGCGTACTGCATTCGTGGGTGATGGTATTAATGATGCACCGGTAATTGCAAGGGCCGATGTTGGAATCGCTATGGGCTTCTCTGGAGCCGACGCAGCTATAGAGACGGCCGATGTTGTTCTTTCAGGAGAGTCTCTATCTAAAGTCGCAAGAGCTATAGAGATATCGAGATCTACGAACAGAAATGCCATCCAGAATATTACAGCAGCCCTCGGAGTGAAACTGGCATTTATCGCTCTAGGCGCGTTTGGCCTAATGAACATGTGGGGAGCAGTATTTGCCGATGTTGGGGTAACTTTGCTTGCAGTTCTGAACTCACTCAGAATGTTGAACAAATGAGGCACTGTGAGTCCTCAAAGTTTTTTCCGCGTAAACCCGCTCGAGGATGCTAACATCACAATGTGCACATCAAATCACTCCTCTTGTTACAGGTCTGATCTGTCATCAAAGATCACTTCATTATCACTCTGTAACGATCCCCGGCAGCTTTTTCTATGGACACCTTCTGGAAGAATTCTAAAGCAGTCACGTATGCATGTGAAAGGACTATTCCAAGATCTAACCAGTGACTTCCTCCAATTAAGTTTGCCTTTGTCCAGATGTAGAGATCGCCTTTATGAACACTGAATCTCCACGGTTGCCTGTTCATGGACGAAGGGGCTAGCCTACACGATTCAAGTATCTGAAGTAGTCTCTCATCTTCGGGAACCGGTCCATCTATCAGAACTCGAAGTTCCTTTCTTCTACCCATACCCGTAAGAATGTCGTTGATACCAAATTTCCCTTGATCTTCCTTGCCAATAATTATACCCGCCGGCGATCCCGACTCTCTGATCCCTGCATTCCAGCAACTGCCCAAACCCATTTTTGTCACTTCCAGGACAATGATCTCTCCCTGAAAGCCATACTCCACAAGACAGTTTGGCTTATTGGTACAAGGCGCATAGATCGCGGTCGATCCTTTATTTAGATCCTTCAAGGCCCACTTTAAGCGCAACGAATGAAGAGTGGGAATAACTTCAAAGAAATCGACAAGCCTTTCCCTCTCCTCAGAAGAGAGTCCATATGGAAGAAACTTTCTAGTCGAATGTCTCATCTTTATTGTCTCGATTATCATATGAACCTCCAGAAACCCTATTCTCCCGAGATCTTCATTCCTTCCATCATCAGCGAAACAGGCCCGTAGTAGTCTCCATTTAGCTCTGTCTCTCTCGAAAGATAAAGAGAATCAAGACTCTTCAAATTTCCTGTCACAGAACCCCCAGTAACGGGAATTCTCTTTGAACCATCGAAATGCCATCCCAGTCGGATTTCTCCACCGAAATCTCCTGTCGTCTCATCAACATCCACTGCAGAAAAATGTGTGACTTCTAGATGAGGTTCTTTTCTCATCTCTTCAACACTGAGACTTCCTTCTTCGACAGAGAAGTTCATAACAGCGCCAGTAGGTTCGATTCCTATGTAATAAGAGTATCTTATGTCACCCCAGAAACTATTCAGGACTCCGTTTTCAATTACCTTCCTTTTCTTCATAAGAAGACCATCATTATCGAATGGAAGGCTGTAGTATGAACCCTCCATTTCCGGTACAACCTCTAGTGTTATTCTGTCCCCTGCTTCCTCAGACTGAACAGAGTTACCAAGCTCGGCTTCAGAAATTTTGTCGTACTTGAGATGGGCATTAGACTGCATCAAGTAATACCTCAATGCCTCTTTAACAGGTTCTCCTGTGAGTATTACCGGAACTCCTTTAACTGCGGGAGTGGCTGTGGCATTAGCTCTCTCGCGGACCATTTCAAGCAGTCTTGAAATTCTCATACTAATCCGCTCGTGATCAGGAACTGATAGGAGAAGTTGATCATAAAGCTCCACTTCTTCTCTACCGGATGAGCTTACTATGCTTTCTATATAGGTTCTGTATTTCGAAAGTGAGACATCTACTCCCTCGGAACTGAGAATTCTGTCCCTGTTTTTTATGACGAAAATCTCGACGGAGTTCAACCAGGAATTCACGGGTTTCGATTGAGAGAACACTGCCCCAACTGCCTCGCTTGCTAGTTCGGATAACTCATACTCCTCTGAACAAAATTTTCTCGAAAGGGCTGGGGCTAATGGATACCAGGGATTCTTGACAAACCCGGCAGCGAAGAATGCCTCTTCAATTGCTTGACTGATTTCAGCATCTTCCATCCCCGGGCTAATGTAGAATACAGAACTACCCCTGTATTTCTCGTTCTTATCTTCGAAATCCTTATACAGGGTAACCTCGTACTTACTTACCTTCTTGGATCTTCCAAGGTCAACCTTGTCCTTAACAAAAAAGTATTCCTCACTTTCGACGTTTTCTTCCTTGATCTTCCATCCACTTATCGCAACCGACTTAAGCTGTCTAGAAATCTTATCTATCATTATCCCAACCTCGCTTTCGCTTTTATGTATGGACCACCAGCAGAGACTTTAACGAACTCTTTGTGTCCCTTGCCACAGGCTCCGGTGCCAGAAAGCCTGAAATCCTTTGACACCATTGAAATCGACTTAAGCAGAGTTGGAACATATCCCGTCATCATAACCGGTGATACGATTCTTCCTGTCAGCTTTCCCTTTACGATTTCTCTACCATAAGCTATGACACATTGGATACCCCAGTTCTTGGGATCTTCCATTCCACTATAATAATCTTCGAGAAGAAATCCGTAATCTATCGAAGTTATCATTTCCTCCAGATCATCCTTCCCTGGCGAGAAGTAAGTATTGGTCATTCGAGCATACGCCTTCCTCTCAAAGGACTGCCTCTTTCCGTTTCCCGTTGGCTCAGTTCCAAGAACGGATGCTGAGATCACATCAGATATTCCCGTTAAAAGAATCCCCCTATCAATTATCACAGTATCTTTTGCTTCGCATCCCTCATCGTCAAAAGCGTAGGAAGACACTTCTCTTACACCGGCCGCGCCATCATGCATAGTAACTAACTCAGACGCAACCTGTTTCCCCAAATACTCGACAGCCTTTGCGCGTTCCTTCACAAACATATCCATTTCCACTCCATGGCCAAAAGCTTCGTGAGCAATGAGTCCGGCTACGTCGGGCGAGCATATAACGTCATACGTACCGGGATTTATTCGTTCCGCTGAGAGCAGCATTCTTGCGTTTTCTACAACTTTCTCCACATACTCATCCATTTCATCTAGAATCTCTGCACCCTTGAGACCTGAAAATCCCTTCATGCTGTACTTTGTCATCTTTCCCCTTCTCGCAACAACATACAAGTATCCCTGCGACCATATGTAAGATTGAAAGAGGTCTTTCTTACTTGATATGAAGAGCTTGCTCACCTGTACGTTCTCCATTAAAGTCATTACGTTTATTACTTCCTCAGATAATGAATGAGCCTTATCTTTTAGGTTGGATAATCTGCCCATGATCTCTTCGGCCGACAGCATACCCGGCAGGATCTTGACCTCGTCTTTGAAACTCAGCTTCCATTCCTTCTCCTCTGGAATCGGTGTCTTTGCCGCCTCAAGATTGTTCTTAACCATGGCCTTTCTGAAAACGGTGACTCTCTTCTTCACAAGCTCAACAATTTCATTAAGAGATTCACTGTCTATTTCATTGAAAGAAAACTCAAAATAGCCTGTTCCGTCATGAACTCGCAGAACAAAGCCCCTCTCTGACCATCTGGAGTCGTTGACGCTTATCCCAGTAGTAGTTACCCGGAATAACTTTCCCTTCACATCGGTACCCAGAATAGAAACGTAGGGGAAATCTCTCTCCAAAATTGAAACTAGATTCCGCAACAAGTCATGTCTGTCGTCTAGATACTTTGAACTGACTACCTTCATTTAGAACCTCCCATTATCAAAGGGTTACTTTTCATACTAATAACTCCTAGAGCATCGCACGGAAGCTAATCGATACCCTTGACTTCAAATATTATACTATAATTCATCTTAAAATGAAATAAATGAATCTAACACTCAATAAAATTGATAATTATTCCTTCAATTATGAAATAATTTTTCTGATATCTTCACCACTAAACTTCAATGTAACATAATGGTGTTATTCTTCACTAAGATAGATAACTGGAGGTTAGTAGAAATGGTAAAGGTTGAGAGAATCACGAAGACCTTCGAGAATCGAAGAAAAAGAGTGATTGCTGTAGATTCACTCAGTTTTAATGCAGAACCAGGTAGCATATACGGTCTACTGGGTCCCAATGGAGCGGGAAAGACCACAACACTAAGAATCATCTCCACTCTCCTAAAACCCGATAGCGGAAGAGCAACCGTTATGGGGTTTGATTCTGTAGATGCCCCCACGGAAGTGAGGAGGAGAATTGGATTCCTGACAAGCGACATGAAGCTATCGGGTAATCTCACCCCAAGAGAGCTTCTTCAATTCTATGGAGAACTAAGCCATATGCGAGAATCTGAAATTTCTGAGCGGACGAAATTTCTTTCTGACTATCTGAACATGAATGATTTTCTCGACAAAAGAATCGGGAAGTTATCATCGGGAATGAAGCAAAAGGCTGCTATTGCAGTCAGCCTGATCCATGATCCTGAGGTAATCGTGTTTGATGAGCCAACCAATGGGCTAGATATTATTACGGCAAGAACCGTGACCGAATTTCTTAAGGATTATCGCAGGAAGGGAAAGACAATAATAATCTCCACACATATCATGTCCGTGGCCGAGAAGCTTTGCAATAAAGTGGGGATAATCTTCAAAGGCAAACTGGTCGCCGATGACACTCTCGAAGGACTTTACAGAAGATACGATGAGTCCAGTCTGGAGGATGTCTTCTTCAAGATCGCCGATTTGGAAGGGGTGACTGAGAGTGTTTAGAGACGCCCTAATAATCTTCCGGAAAGAATTAAAGAATGTATTCAAAGATCCGAGAACAGTATTCGCGGTACTATTGCTGCCGATGTTGATTATGCCTGTCATCTTCCTGGTTATGAACGTCGTATCTCAATCACAGGCAAAAACTTATGAAAACACCGTTTACAGTCTGAAGGTCACCAACCTTCCCGACGAAAGGTTCTTGAAGATTCTCGAGGGGCTGATCTCCTTCGAGATCGTCGATGAACTTAACGAAGAGACGGTAAGGGACTTCGAAAACTCGATAGTAGTTGAGTTTCCTCCAAATTCAGCTGAGACAATTGAAAACGGAGAAAGAATTGATGCCCTCGTCTTTTACAACTCTACTTCGAGAGGATCGGCGTATGGAGCACAAATGGTTCAGAACGCTCTGGCTTCTTATTCTTCGTTTCTCCTGTCGGAGAAGCTCTTGGAACACGGTTTAACCATCGAAGACCTCAACCCTGTTAATGTAGAGAAAATCGATGTTGCTCCCGAGGAGTCTCAGGGAACGGAAATTCTCGCGACATTGATCCCATATTTGTTACTTATCTATATTTTTGCCGGAGCAATGAACATTGGGCTAGATACAACCGCTGGCGAAAAGGAAAGAGGAAGCATGCCTGTGCTCTTGGTGAATCAGGTTTCTAGATCATCGATCGCAACGGGTAAGATTCTCTACGTAATGACCATAGCGATTCTGAACAGCATTTTCACTTTCATAGGATTGATAATTGCCTTCAAATTAGGAGGCCCGGCATTTGGGGCAGAGAACCTAAATTTATCATCTCTTTCGGTCTCGACTCTTGTCGGCCTTTTCATTACACTGCTTACCATGTCGGGACTTGCCGCCGCTCTGATCGTTCTTCTGGGTTCCATTGCAAGAAACGTAAAGGAAGGGAGCGGATACGTGATGCCGATATATATCATGGCTATTGTCCTCGGAATAGCAACGATGCAGATGGAATCGCCAGATAATCCGCTGCTTTATCTTATCCCTCTGGTAAATTCAATCTTCGTAATGAAGGATATTATTACGGTCAATTTCGTAACTGCTAGATTTCTGCTTATGCTAATCAGTAATCTGGCATACGTTTCGATTTTCATTTACTTTCTTACAAGGGTTTTCAACAGTGAAAGGATAATGGATAGTTCTGGATCATGAAAGGTTCAAGATAAACCCGATTGTAATGCCATTGGCGAGCCGAGGCTCTCCAACTCTTTCTCCATTCAAGGCAAAGTGAGTTATTATTGAGATAGAACGTTAATAATTGTAATGGGAGAAATCCGGTTGAAGAGAATCTTTTCGATTGGCGCTTTTATATTTCTGATTATTGTTACGCTTTTTGGATCTGAGATACTTGCTGACAGGTACCTTCAGCTTTTATTGCGAGGCAATTACCATCTCGCTTACGAGATGCAAAGCGTTAGAGCCAGAACTCTCTATACCGTCGATAACATGGTGCAGGAGTTTCAGCAGTTAGAAGAGGAGTATGGCAATTATCTGTTCATCTTCTCCACCGAAACAAGTGAATTGAGAGGCTACACGGTATATATCTTCCACGCTCAGTTTGAGAGAGGATTCATTGACTTCAACGTGGTGGTAGACGATCAGGGCAAAATCGATACATTTGTGGTCCAAACGACGTCACAGCCGGGTGCAATAGCTGAATATATAGATACTAGCAAGTTCGACGAATTTGAGATCACTATAGGTGATGGAAGATACCGTCTCCCAGCAGTAATAACGGTCCCCAAGGAGATAGACAGGTACCCGCTTGTCATTCTGATTCACGATTCCGGAGCTCTTGACAGAGATTCGACAGTAGGTCCCAACAAACCCTTCAGACAGATTGCCTGGGGCCTTGCGACCCAGGGCGTGGCCGTTCTTCGTTATGACAAGAGAACATTCGTGTTCGGAGAGCGCTTATCCCAGACTTCTCCAAGTATTGAGACAGAAGTAATAGAAGATGTAATCAAGGCTATAACTGCCGCTTCAAGAATTCCTTCGGTTTCTTCGATCTTTCTTGCCGGTCACGGACTTGGAGGAAGAGTTGCTCCCACCATAGCAATGAGAGATTCAAGAGTCGATGGAATAATTCTGATGGCTACTCCCTCTAGAAGAGAGCTCCAGGTAATAATTGACAAACAGAAGTACATTTCCTCGCTCAACAAGGGGGAGATCGGACAACAGACTCAGCTCCTAACAGATTATCTGCAGATCGCTTTGGAAGGGAAGCTACCTCCAGGAGCTCCCGTACTTGCAGCGACCGCCGGTTACTACTACGAACTCGACAGGATGAACCCAATAGAAACAATAAGGGAGCTGGAAATACCCGTGTTGATAGTGCAGGGTGACGCCGACTTTGAGTCGACCGTCCAGGATTACATAATGTTCATGAACGCACTCTGGACGAAAATCAATGTCTACTTCCAGTTGTTGCCCGGCCTCGATCATTACTTCATGCCTGTAGAGGGTGAGATATCAACGCCTGACAACTACTATGAGTTCCGACATGTCGATGGTCGTCTCATAGATACCCTATTTTCATGGATCTATATTTTCGACTGAGAGACTTGCTCACAGCGGTTCGCAATTCAAGACGCGTCGAGAACTTCTTCAGAACAATCTATTAATCATAAAGAAAGCACGAAACAAAGTGACCCTCACTCACTTCCTTCAATGAAGGGCTTTCTTTCCAGCATCTATCGAATGCCCTCGGGCATCTCTTAACAAATCTGCACGTTTCTGGTGGATCGACAGGTGAGGGAATATCCCCTTTCACTATCTCTCTCTTTCGGGCACTTCTTAAGTGGGGATTCGGGATAGGAATCGAGGATAACAATCCCTTAGTGTAAGGGTGCAGAGGATCGTTAAAAAGGGAATCGGTTTCGGCCGTTTCAACAATCTTTCCAAGATACATCACAGAAATACTGTCACAGATGTGTTTTACGACTGCCAGATCGTGAGCAATGAAGAGATATGTGAGGCCAAAATCATGTTTCAGATCCTCGAGAAGATTTATCACCTGAGCCTGAACCGAGACATCGAGAGCCGAAACCGGCTCATCACAAATGACCAGACTCGGGTTAAGAACTATTGACCTTGCTATTCCAATTCTCTGCCTCTGACCACCAGAGAACTCGTGAGGATAGCGGAACATGTACTCCGGTCTAAGACCGACCTTTTCAAGTATCTCCGCTATCATTGTCTTGCGCTCTTCTTTGCTCCTACCAACTGAATGGACTCTCAAACCTTCTGCAATTATATCGAATACAGTCAGGCGTGGATTCAGTGAAGCGTACGGATCCTGGAACACCATTTGTATCTCTCTTCTGAACGGCCTCATTTTGGATTCAGAGAGGGAAAAGATATCAATGCCACCTTCGGGCGAGCCTTCTCCTCTATAGAAAAACTCACCTCCCGTAGGCTGGTAAATCTTTATCAAAGTTCTTCCTATCGTTGTCTTACCGCAACCCGATTCTCCAACCAACCCAAGAGTCTCTCCCTTTACTATTTCCAGATCGACACCATCCACGGCCTTCAAATGAGACTTTACTTTAAACCCACTTTTTACGGGAAACCATTTTCTGAGATCCCTAATCTCTACCATCGGAGAGGCTTTCATAATACATCACCCCCTTCGAAAAGCCAACATCGAACAGAGTGCTGTCTCTCAATCTGAACTACTGGCGGCTGCTGCAGGCACTTTTCGAACGCTACAGGACATCGGGGCCTGAATCTGCATCCTTCCGGGAAATTCGATGGATGTGGCACGTAGCCGTTTATTACATTGAGCTTCTTTTGATCCTTTTTTGCAACATCTATCTTAGGTATAGAACTTATGAGACCTTTTGTGTAGGGATGAACTGGTTTGTCAAAGATATCGAATACTCCTCCGCTTTCGACAATCTGGCCGGCGTACATCACAACAACCCTGTCGCACATTTCAGCGATTACGCCCAAGTCGTGAGTAATTATTATAGTTGCGGTGTCAAACTTGCTCTTCAATTCGTTCATAAGTTCAAGCACCTGGGCCTGTATCGTGACATCCAGTGCAGTAGTCGGCTCGTCAGCTATCAGTAGCTCAGGACTGCAAGCAAGAGCCATGGCAATCATTACCCTTTGCCTCATTCCTCCTGACAGTTGATGAGGAAACTCCTTCACTCTCTTCTGGGGTTCTGGAATTCCTACAAGTCGCAGCATTTCAATGCTTCTCTTCATCGCATCATCTTCATCAAGACCTTCGTGAAGTCTGTACACTTCTGAGATTTGCCATCCGATTGTATAAAGAGGATTCAAAGAAGTCATGGGCTCTTGAAATACCATGGATATTGACTTTCCCCTGATTTTCTGTAGCTCTTCTTTACTCAGCGTAGAGATGTCCCTTCCCCTGAAAGAGATCTTAGTTTTGTCGCCCAGGAATGCGTTCTTGGGAAGTAGTTTAATAATCGAGAAAGCCGTGATCGTCTTCCCGCACCCGGACTCTCCCACGATTCCTAGAGTTTCGCCTTTTGACAATCCAAAAGAAACGCCATCGACCGGCGTTATCTTTCCGAGCTGTGTCCTGAAAGAGATTTTAAGGTTATCAACTTCTAGTATTCTCTCCATGAACTTCAACTCTCACTCACAAATTTGGGATCTAAAGCGTCTCTAAGCCCATCCCCCAGGAAGTTTACATTCAACACGGTTATGAAAATAAAGAACCCTGGAAAGACGGTAAGCCACCAGGGATTAGTACCAGCAGTGGTTCCCAATATGTAATTCATTGCCCTCTGAAGCATATTTCCCCATGAAGGCATTGGAGGTTGAATGCCAAGTCCCAGGTAACTCAGCGATGATTCGGCAAGAATTGCGTAAGACATGTTCAAGGTGGCCGAGACGATAATTATCGGTATAACGTTGGGCAGAACATGCCTCAATATGATTCTTCCATTTCTCACACCCATAGCCCTTGCTGACATTACGTATTCAGTCTCTCTTATTGAAAGAACCAGTCCTCTAACCAATCTTGAAACTCCCATCCAACCAAACACGGTAAGTACAAGAATGATATTCATAATTCCCGAACCAAAAACGAGAGTAAGGGTTATCAAAATTGGGAACATCGGTATAGAAAGCATTACGTCTACGAATCTCATCAACAACCTATCAACGATTCCACCGTAAAAACCCGAAAACAATCCCACGAGCGTTCCTATTAGAGTCGTAATGACTGCTGAAGCAAAACCCACAAATAACGATATCCTTCCGCCGTACATAACTCTTACAAGTACATCATGTCCAAGTTCATCGGTACCAAAGGGATGACCCTCAGTCAACGGTGGAGAAAAGAGATTTGAAAAATCCATATCTTCGTACCCTACCTCAACGAAGAGGGGGCCAAGCAGAGTGAAAAACGCCACACCAATCAACACGACGGCACCAAAAAGGGCAAGTTTGTGGCTCTTGAATTTCGTCCACACGAGTTGTTTGTAGCTGTTTATGTGAACAGGTCGCGCTTTCTCCTCTATCTCATCCAGTTTTCTCTTGTAAAAAAACTTTGACATAACTAAGCTCCCTTTCTTCCCATTCTGATTCTGGGATCGACCATTACGTACAGGAAGTCGGCAACAAGATTCGAAATCAACGTTATTATTGCCAGAAACATTAGACAGCTTATCGCAAGATTATAGTCGCTGGAAATAACTGCATTGTACATAAGCCTTCCCATTCCGGGCCATGAAAAGACAGTTTCAATGATCAAGGCTCCACCGAAGAAATACGGAATATCAAGTGCAATTATAGTGATTATCGGTATCATCGCATTTTTCAGCGCATGTTTAATGATTACTTTTCTGTCGGGCACTCCCTTAGCATAAGCAGTTCTTACGTAGTCTTGATCGAGGACTTCGAGAAGCGACGTCCTGATGTATCTTACCCATGATGCCACCTGAACCAATCCCAGCACAAAGGCAGGCAGCACAAGGTGTCTCACTCTGTCCGAAAAGATATTCCAAAAACCGGTTATTCCATAGGTCGCCATACCCGAAACGGGGAACCAGCCTAAATTCACACTGAAGATGATAATGGCGATCAAAGCGAACCAGAAGCCCGGCAATGAAATGCCGATAAAAGCAAATATGGTGGTTGCGTAGTCGAAGGTCGAATACTTTTTAACGGCTGAAATAATGCCTATTGGAAGTGCAAATACAAGCCCGATTAGCCAGGCGGTGATCGTAAGCACTAACGTGTTGGGCAAACGTGAAGCAATCAGATCTATTACGGGAGACTTATACATGCTTGAATAACCCAGGTCACCGGTCAAAACACTCTTCAACCAGGTAAAGTACTTAACCGGAAGAGGGTCATCAAGATGATAGTACTCTCTGAGTTCCTTCATTCTTTCGGGGTCATTGGTCATTGCACGAGGGTTTTGCATCCTCATTTGCAGCAGTGGGTCACCTGGCATTGAGTTCATTATGACGAATATTATTATTGAGATTGCGAAGAAGATTGGAACAAGTTCAAGAAACCTCTTTAGAAAATACACCTTCACGACTTCTAGCTTTCCCTTCTTTGAATATAGTCGGCGACGTTCAAACCTGCAATCAACTGAACACTGACAAGGCTCTTTATGGGGACTGCAGTGTAATTCAGATTGTCTTCAAGATACTCCATTTTTCTCTCAAATGCCTCATCTGCTATCTTGGAGATCGCCGCTAGCTCCTTAGATCCATTGTCGTTTTCTCTTAATAACCTTCTTAGCATTCCGAGCATCAATGATTGATAGAACTGGCTGACTATCTTATTATCAAAGACCTCTGCCATACTTGCCTTTCTCTCCAGAGATGGATCGTTTTCAATCCAGTTCTTCTGCGCTTGCAGTTGATCGGGATAGGTTTCAAGAACATTCTTGAAGACCCTGTAGAACGGGGAATTTCTGTCAATAACATATGGTTCAACTGCTTTCATCACTTCGCTGACGAACTCAAAATTCTCAACGGACCTTTGATAATTGAATCTCTGCGCTTCCTTCCTCGTAATATCGGCTTCAGACATGTCTTCTACCCTTGAATCATAGTAATATGGCATCTCACAAACTAAGGCAAACGTATCGGCTACGGATGAAGCAAAATCATCAGAACTAGTCCCGGCCTTGATGACGTCTGCCGGGTCCTTGTCGGGACCAAGATTCTTCTTCAGATAATCGTACTCTTGAGCCATTCCGAAAAGCTTGAAAACGGCTGGTTCAAGCTGCTCCAAAAAAGGTGCTTCGGGCTCTCCAAGAGAAAGCGGTAAATCAAACAAACCGGGAAGTTTGCTGAAAGTCTCGTAGAGTTCCGGAACTGCGTCACTCACATAATAATAGACGCCTCCAAAACCAGAATTGTGAAGAGAATACATGAACTCGGGTTTCTTCTCCTCGATAAGTTTCATAAGCACTTGCGTCTCTGGTAAAGGCGAGTGAAAGTGAAGCGTTTCATAGTCGACCGGGAAGGTCCATTCAACTTGCTCATGACCGGGCGGTCTGTAGAAGTTGGCTGCGTATTTCCTTATGGATGAAGAATCCTTGAACCAACCTTCATTCAGTTTAGTGCCATCAACATCTATTACCTTAATCAAATGCCAGGTGTAGTCAAACTGATCCCGAAAGGTATCGTCGCTGGCAAGTTTTTCACTTAGGAAGTCCAGCATCATTGCGCCAATCGGTTCGTTAGGGTGCGGACAGCCAAAGAGAAGAGCATTCTTCTTTCCGCTTCCAATTTCCAGTACGTAGATTGGATTTCCTCCGCGTGATTTTCCCGCTTCGTAAACTTTGACTTTTCCAGGATATCTCTTTGCCAGCTCTAGAGATCGCCGATCCATCTCCTCAACAGTGAAAAACTCCTTATAATCGGGAACAGAATCGATAAGCTCGATGAACTTCATATCTAAACCTCCGAAATTATGAAATTTAAGATGGGGGAGAAGATTCTATTCTCCCCCAAAGATTCTTATTGCTCGTCAATGTACCAGTTCTGAATTATCCAGCCCAAACCGTTGTCGTAGCCGGAATTGAAGCTCTTAATGTATTTCTTTGCAAAATGGGGTGTTGGCGCAACAACCAGGGGCAGAACAGGGAGTTCCTCGGTCCAAAGCGCGAAGTGCTTTTCATAGAGTGCCAGCTTCTTTTCCGGATCGAGCTCCCTGGCGGCTGCGTTGACTAGTTCATCGTTTTCCGCATTTGCCCAGCCGGTGAAGTTCATTCCTCCCCAATAATTCTCTTCAGAGGGTATCTGATCAGTGGTCCAATAATTCGCCGCTTCGTCGCTGACTCCATACCCCCAGCCTGAGATATGTGCATCAAAATCCCCATAGGGGAATATCTCGGTCCAGATTACCAGCGCTGGCATCACCTCAATTTCTACTTCCATTCCAATTTGCTTCAACATTCCCTGAATTATCTGAGCCATCATCTGGTAATCGCCGCTGCCAGAGGCGAGAGAAAGGCTAAACTTCAGAGGCGTTCCGTCCTTTTCGTATATGCCTTTGCTGTTAAGCTTCCAGCCTGCCTCTTCGAGAAGAGCTTTGGCTTTCGCGGGGTTGTACTCGTAGTGCTTAACCTCCGGGCTCTTGAGAGCATCTCTCATCTGGTGCAGATCGGTTATCCAGGTATCTACGACTTCGGCAAGGCCTGCGTATACTACATTGCTTATCTGTTCTCTGTTTAGACCATAGAGAACGGCCTGCCTTACTCTCTTGTCTCCAAAGATCGGATGTGGCTTAGATGTATCCTCTGGATCTCTCAAATTCAGATTCAAGTTATCATAAGCAATGTTTGGTGTGTAGAAAACGTTGAACATATCTGCTCGTTCATTCTCAAGCTGCACTGATTGTTTTAGAGTTAGAGTGTATCTTCCGAAATCGATCTCTCCATTAAGTGTGGATGCGAATACGACATCCATGTCTGGAATAATCCTCATAACCAACTGGTCGATGTTCGGTCTACCCATGTAATACTCATCAAAAGCTTCCATTATCACGTACTGGCCTTCCACGTATTCTTTTAGCTTGTACGGTCCTGTCATAATCGGATTCTTTGTCGCATTTTCCACGAAACTGTCCCAGCTTCCAGAATGCTTCGCTTCTTCGTAACTATCTCTGAAGACGTGTTCGGGGAGTTGGAACCATCCAAAGTAGTAAGCGTAAACAGAAGAACCCAGCTCTGCATTACTCAAAGGTTCTGGAAGAGTGATAGAGTATGTGTAATCGTCGATAACTTCTACTTCCGAAACTGAACTCTCGAAGTAGTTCGTCGTAACAGGAGCACCACTGTTCATTACTTCCCACTGGAATTTCGCATCGTGAGCAGTAACGGGTTCTCCATCATGCCACTTCATACCCTTTCTCAGTTCATAAGTTATGGTGAGAGAACCATCTTCATTTATTACCATTAGACCGTTCTCAAGAGACGGCATTCTCTTTATCATCCTGGGGAAATAGAACCCATCCTTATCTGTGCCGGTAACTCCATCGCCGATGATATTACAGATTGTCCATGTCAAACCCGCAGAAGTAAACAACGTGTTGAAACCGGGAGCATCTGCAGTAACAGCTGTAGTGGCCGTACCACCCTTCGCGGGTGGATTCATTGCCATATAAATGGATATTGCCGCCTCTTTCCTAGTGATTGGCGAACTGGCCTCGATCACATGGCCGTACCTGAAGTCAAGAAGCTGGCGGTTACTTCTGTAAGCAACGGTAAGCGCTCCCCAAGCTTCCTCCGGAGCTTCCCACTCATCGAGAGCAGTCGTACAAATCTCGTCAAATGCCTCTGCTTCGGACTGCAGTCCCAGAACTTCAACCATAGCAACTGCAAAATCCGCTCTTGAAACTTCACCCTTCCCCTTAATGATTTCTTCCTTACCAGGGAAGGCCTTTTCAATAGCCGCCTTAAACTCTGTGAAAGTTAGTGGTGACTCGTCAACTGAAGTCAAAATCCCTCTAGATTCAATTACAGGTATTGCTTCTTCTGCGGAAATCTGCGCCAAAGACAGAACCGAGAAAAAAAGAACGAGCATACAGACAAAGAGTTTCTTCATCGCGTGACACCTCCGAGAAAGATGATGTGGAACAAGACAGATTTATGCAATTATATACTGGCTTAGCTTACGAAAGGCCAGTAAGCGAAATTTACACCTATTGTTTACTTTAATCGAAAATTCGAACCGAATCGTTCATCTGGCAGAGAAAAAGAGATCCTCATAAGCTCTCATGACCTTAGCAGTATGCTTGCCGCATACTTCGAAGGAGACATCATCTATAGCCCTAACGGGCATAACACGAGAAACTGTGCTGGCAAGGAAGACTTCCTCTGCATTGAAGAACTCTTCCAAAGCGATGCGCCTTTCAACGACCTCATAACCAAGATCCTCGACAAGAGAGATCACCTTCCCTCTTGTGATGCCGGGAAGAATATTGTCAACCTCGGGAGTGTAGAAGATGCCGTCTTTCACAAAGAAGTAATTTGAGCTTCCACCTTCGGTAGCGTACTTTTTTCCGTTTGACTCTCTGAACATCAGAGCTTCATAACCTCCTCTAATGTACGCAAAATTCTTGGCAAGAACATTTGGTAATAAGTTTATCGTTTTGTGTTCACAGAGTCCGTGGCGCAAGTCGGGATATGTAAGAAGCTTGACTCCATCTCTCCAGCTCGTAGAATCGATCTTTCTTAGAGGAAGTGCAAGCATGAAAAACGTGCTCCTGGTTTCTTTCGGCGGGTATCTGTGATCTCTGTGAGGGTCGGTACCCCTAGTGAGTTCGATATATAATTCCCCGTCTTCTATGCCATTTCTTTTGACTAACTCAACTGCAATCCTTCTTGCCTCTTCAGAAGGGAATCGCATTTCAATATTGAAGAATTCGGCACTTTTTTTCATCCTTGAATAATGATCCTCAAAGAACAGTATTCTCCCTTCCAGTGTTCTAATAACCTCAAAGAGACCGTCTGCAAAAGTCAGTCCGCGGTTCTCCAGCTGAACAAGCCTTTCCTTTTCCTGAACAAATTCACCATCTAGAAATGCCCACATAGAAACCTCCTTGGGTTTTTTGAGTCACTGCAACAATATTATGCATCAAACTGGCTATCAATTTACGGTAAGACAGCTCATCAGTGTTAGAATATAACGTAACTGTAAGCAGACTTTTCATTTGGAGGGTTTCTTTATGGACAACGTTTTGGCGCTTTTTCCCGGGGGCTCTACAGGACTCTTTGGAAGTAAGGTGTACGATGTTGTTTTAATTCCAGAGGGAATAATGTTGGTGCAGTTGACCAGAGAACTAACGAATGAAGCCGTTAAAAAAGCAAAGGAAGCCTCTGAAGAGCGGAAGGAAGGGTTCTTTAAGAAGATGGCATCTGTGATGTCGTCAGGCTATTCCCTGCTTGACAGATACAACGAGAAGACAAAAGAGGAGATCTTGAATGAAACACCTGGTAATCTCTTAATCCCAAAAGAATCACTCAGAAAAATCAAGGTCTCCAGTAATACGAATTCTTCTCAGGGAACTTCTTCCGATAACACAGTAATCAAAATCGTATGGAATGAAGGCAAGATTAAGCTGACTTTCAGAACGGATTTGAATGCAAGAAAGGTTAAACGCGTTTTTGAGGAGACGTTTGGTTTGTAGCTTCATCTTGGGGAATAGTCCCTTCATCGATGGTCTGAGGCGGGAGGTATAAAATGAGGAAATCTTTACCATTCTTTGCAATTATCGCTCTTATCACGGCCACCTTAATGGCTAATTGTGTTCTTGAATTCCCAAATGCTGACATTTACTATCCCGAGGGATATGAGGAGGTTGCCGTCAATGTAGGTAATACATTCGAATCGATAAGATCAAAAGCCATTGAACTAATCGGCAACGATCCTGGCAGGATAAACATTGTTCTAGCCGACTTCGGAGCGAACACAAACGGTCTGGCTCAACCTCACAATCACAAGACTATTCAGATCTTCGTTTGGCCTGCCGATACATTGCTTTCGACTAGAATGAATGAATCGAACCATTACAGGCTGCTTCTTATGCATGAGTTCACACATATTGCTCACCTGACCTACACAACGGGTTTTCCAGCCTTTGTCTCCAGGGTGATTTTTGGAACGGAAATGCTTTCACCTCAGCAGCTTTCACCATTCGTAGAAGGAGTGACGCTTTTTGCAGAATCGTCTAACTTCTTCTCCGAAGGCAGATTGAACAATCCAATGTGGGGAAGGGAAATGACTTATCAGAATTTGAAATCAAACTCTTTTCCCGGTCTTGATTATGCGCTATCCGTATCTGGCGAAGATTACCGAGGAGGGGCGCTTTATTACAATTATTTGGCCACTTTCTATGATTATCTTGTGAAAAGATTTGGAATAGAATCCGTTAAGCAATTTCACAAAGAAGTTTCCGGAAGACTTCCCATTATCGGTCCCATAAACGCCTCAAGGATTGCATTTGGTGAAACTCTCGACAATCTCTATTTAGACTGGAAAGAAGAGTCCGAGTTGAGAACAACAAAGTATTCCACTCTTACAGAAGTCAGGACAGTTGAGAACGGGCAGATCTACGATATTGCAAAGACGGCAAATGGTGTAATCTTCTCTTATTCGATTTTTGGGGAAGCTACTTCCTGGAACGGTTCTGTGGAGCGCGGGATCGAAGAGTACGTCGATGGGGGCTTTTCCCGAAGACTTTCCGATTTCGGAGCACTGACTTTGAAATGGCACGAAGGAAACATCTACTTGATGACGTCTGTTACTGAAAGAAACACAACGTCAAGAGAGATATGGTCTCACAAACTGCCTCTATCTGTTAAACTTCTCGACAAAGGTATGATTACCGCGTTTGAAATCTACAATGGAAGACTGATCAAAGCAGTTTATGATGCAAAGACAGAGTTTTCAACGATCTTTTTTGATGAAATGCAACTTATTAGAATCCCATGGGTTGTCAAAGATATGCTCATCCTTGAAGATGGAAGTCTGATAATGATGCTATCCAGGAGCGGTATTAATGGAGCCATAGCAACTTTCAAAGAAGGCGAGTTCAGAGTAATTCTCGATGATCCATACCTAAAAGGAAGAGGGATTGACTATTATGAAGGCAAAGTGATCTTCACTGCTGCCTATGAGGAAGGGTTCATGGATGCCTTCGCAGTAGATTTAGAGTCTTTGCAGATCTCTAGGCTTACTCACGGTGCAAATCTTGAAAAAGCAGTCGTTCTAGACTCCAAAGTCTACGGGTTCGGACACTCTCGTAGAGAAAAGGGTATGTCTGTTTTTGCTTTCGATTTTGAGAGTACCCCATATGTCGTGACAGCAGTCGAGTCTGATGACTTTGAGCCTTTACAAGTAGAGTACACGGTGGGGGACTACCTGAAGAAGACCATCCTTCATTTTTTGAGTCCCGTCCTAAGAGCGCCGCTTGTATCATATGATGGCGAAAACATTTCCCTAGGATTTCTTACCGTTCACCTTTCACATGATTCGAAACACTCTATGGAGCTGAAGCCTCTATTCACTTTTGGTACCAACAAGCTTTCCTTCCAGGGGGAGTATATTGGGCAGATCTTGGAAGGAGTAAATGTCTCTCTGAAAGTAAACTTAGGCACTCCCAACGTTCCTGTGGCAACTGCAGGGCTATCTTCTGAGCTCTTCCAGATGCCTTTGAACCCCTCCACGAGATTTAGATCATACGCGCACATTGGATTTGACACATCAGGGGGAATGACAACTTCAGTTCCTTTGAGTTTGAAAGGAAATCTCTTCTCGATCTCTCTAGAACCCGGCATAAAACTCTCTGATGGGGAGATCACTCCACTGCTCGCTCTTGATGCCGGTTTTGCCCCAACTTTGGGGACTTCTGTCAATCTTGGTGTGGGTTTCTTCGACGATTTTTACTGGTATGCAAACGGCGCTCAGCTTCTGTATCGAATCGACTGGGGATGGAGTCCCATGTTCTTCCTGAAAGAGATTGGGATCGGGGTCGAAGTTAGTGGAACCAATACCAGCCTTGATCACTCTGCGCTGTACATGTTTGTGAACGTAGGTTCTACCCTGGGCTTGGGAGATGTTTTCCCGAAGATAGGAATTCAGCACAGCGACTCTGGTTTTGGGTTCTATTTCGAGTTGGATGCTAAGCCTTGATATAAGACCTGGCTTTTTATAACGATCCAGATGAAAAGCTACGGGAGAAAGGGGGAACCCCTTTCTTTTTTTTACCTCGACGATTCAAAAGCTAAATCTGGAGGTTAAGAGGAAGGCTCTAAATTCATCAAAACACTTACAGATAAAAGAACTTCGGGAGCCGAAAAGAGCTTATTCTTTTCAGGTCCCAATAAGAGAAATCCGTCGAGATCATTTCATGTGATTTTCTCATTATCAATTGGTTTCGATGAAATCTGATTTAGGTTCGTTTCCAGTGATATTTCCGAGTTTTCTTCTACTTTTGACCACGGTGGAAGGGCTTTCACTCGAGAAAACTCAGTAGCTGCCCTTTAGTTAACTTTGCTTAAGACATGACGAATGGATAAGGTATAATGCTTTTATCGGAGATAGCAAAAAGAAAGGGGGAATCAACATGAAGACAATGGGGTACTCGGCTTTTCTTATAAGCGATGCCGGTTCAGTGATTATTGAGGAATCAAAACATGACGGAATAACGCTCACATTTCCTTCCGATCCAGTATTTGCGAAGTATAGGGGCCGTCTAATGGCTGTTATTGAAGTCAAAATGGAATCATCGAAGTTCTCTCTCACAAAGAGCAAGCTTGACCTTAGCGGGGTTAAGCTTCATGGCGTCAAGATAGTTGAAAACAAGTTATTTGAAGATTCGGTTGCTCTTTGGGCCTTCGAGTCGAGAACGCTCGGCAAGACTCTGAGAATTGTATCAGATGGAGAAGCGTCAAAGATACCTGCAAAAAGGGATACGAATTTTGTTGTCCCAGTTATTGTGAATACAATAGAGTTCTCCTCGAAGGAAGTGCATACTGGGAGATTGATCTTTCCGCTGCCAGATGAATGGTTTGTTCTTTCCAGTGTATATTTTGGCCAGGATGGCGCGAAAATCCGCAGGGAAAACGCAAAGATCGACTTAGATTCTCTTAGTACAGGAATAGTTGTGGAAGAACTTAGAAAACACAGGGTCTTCACCGACAATCTTTGGGACCTGTATCAACTGTACAAATCATTGGAAAACTTTGAAACGAAAAACGAGTCTCTTCCCGAACCACTGGGAGAAGAAATCACTGTTTCGGATCTAGACCTTGAAGACTCTATACCTCAGGCTGCCGACCTTTACCTTTCAAAGGACAGAAAGACAACCGACTCTCTTCATCGCGAAGTAGTTATTCAATCGAGCATAGAAAAGCTGGGAACTTTCAGCAAAAAGAAAGCGGTTGTCCTACGGATTATGAACAATTCCGACCTCGGAACGGTCAAGGGAATTCATATATCATTCAGGCTCATAGATCCTATGGGTAAAGAGCTTTACGTTGCAGAAAAAGAACTTGAGGGATTGAGTGTCGGACCGGGAGAGGCAAAAAAACAAGTGTTCACAGACTTTCCGGAATTTGCCGACCAGCAACTGGAACGAGTAGTTGTGAATCTCATGAGTATTTCGTGGAGCAACGGTCTAAAGACGCTTAGTGCTTCCAAGGAATAGCTAGATTTCTTAGTTCTCGATACCTGGCTGATTCAAGTATTCTCAGGACCCTCATGGATTTCGTGTCATGGGGGTCTAAAACTTCTCCTCCTTCAATACGCCGAAGAGATTCGTCCAGATCGTCAATAGTCACTCCAAAGACATTTTCGTCAGTAACACCAGGTATGAGATCTGGACTTGGAGGTTTTTCTATTATTTTGTTTGGAATTTGCAATTGCCCTGCTAGTTCGATTACTTCGGTTTTAAACAAATGCCTTATTGGCTCAATATCGCTTGAATCGTCTCCCCATTTCACATAAAGCCCACATAACAGCTCGGTCTTGTTGGTGGTTCCCAGCACCGCATATCCTCGTTTTTCAGCTTCAAGGTACAGAGAGATCATCCTTACTCTGTGCTTCGATCTATAATAGGCAAGTCCCCTTCTGAATTCTTCGTTTCCTTCATTACAAAGATCGTCAAGAAATGGATCAGAAGACAGCTCCTCCCACTTATGTTTAACATACTTCTCCTTAATTGTCTGAGGGATTAAGAATGCGGGAGGCTGAAGCTTATAGGTACCAATTGCTCTAAGAGCAGAGCTTATGTTTTTGACTTTGAAGTCTATCCCAAGAAACTTCGCGACGAGCTTCGAATCCCTAATCGTATCTCTTGAAGAGTCGCGCTCTGGCATGAGTAGTCCGAATATCTTCTCCTTTCCAAGAGCTTCGACGGCGAGTTTTCCAACAACGGCAGAATCGATTCCTCCGCTAATACCTATCACAGCTCCCTTATAACCATATTTCATAATAGAATCTCTTATGAAACCAATAATCTCATCCATAATGTTCACCTAGGAAATTATACTAGATGAATGATCTTTTCCCTTGAAAAGTCATAGCCATTTCGCAGTAAGTAATCAGACTCTTTGACAGGGAATGTTACGTTGGATGAAAATGCTAAACTTGTAATTATGAAGCTCTTAAGCTCAAATTAGGAGGACGATAATGAAGAAAATTCTGTTTGTACTTACCATCATAGTAACTGCCGGAACTCTCATGGCTTCGAATCCAATCAACCTTTATGGAAGAGATGCAGAGGGCAGAAACGGAGTTGTGGCGGCAGCAAAGCCTGAGGCTTCACAGGTGGGCGTTGCAATTCTAGAAATGGGTGGGAATGCGGTTGATGCAGCGATCGCCACTGCATTTGCGCTGGGTGTACTTGAACCTAACGCATCAGGAATAGGGGGCGGCGGATTCATGATCATCAGGTTGGCTGACATGGATGATGCTGTCGTCATAGACTTCAGAGAAACTGCACCAGGAGCGACGAGTCCTTCATTCTTCAATCTCGACGAGAACAATCGTCCCATCAACTATGAAAGTACTGTTGGTGGAAAAGCCATAGGAGTACCCGGTGAAGTAGCCGGGCTTCTATATGCGCTTGAGCACTATGGAACACTCTCCCGCGAGCAAGTTATAAAACCGGCTATAGACTGGGCGAAGAAGGGAATTCCGGTGACAACCAACTTGTTCTCGATTATCAATGACAACTACGAAAAGATAATGATGATGGAAAACGGTGCCGATATCTACCTTAAGTATGGCGGCATACCCTATGAAATAGGTGAGACTATTGTTCTGAATGATTTGGCCAACACTCTCGAGCTAATCGCAGAGAAAGGAAAAGATGCATTCTACACCGGCGAAATTGCCGAAAAGATCGTCGCCGAGGTTCAAAAACGTGGCGGAGTCATGACTCTAGAAGACCTTTCAAATTACGAAGTGAAGATCCGGAAACCAGTTTGCGGAAGTTATCGCGACTATACAATTCTTTCGGTGCCTCCCGCCAGTTCGGGTGGAACTCACGTTATTGAACTGCTAAACATTATGGAGAACTTCGATCTTGAATCACTCGGAGACAATACCGCTGAGACTCTGCACATTTGGTCTGAAGCAATGAAGCTGGTATTTGCCGACAGGGCTAAATACATGGCCGATACCGACTTTGCAGAAGTACCCCTTGAGGGCCTAACTTCAAAAGATTATGCGAAACTCCTGGCCGACAAGATTGATATGAACAGACCAATCGAATCGGTGGAGGCCGGAGACCCCTGGCAGTTTGAGAGCGGCAGCACCACGCATCTTTCCGTAATGGACAAAGAAGGAAACATGGTTGCAATAACCAAATCGATTAACTACTTCTTCGGGTCAGGTGTCGTTGTTCCTGGAACCGGCATTCTGCTAAACAATCACATGGACGATTTCGTTAAAACCCCAGGTTCCGTCAATTCAGTTGAACCAGGCAAACGACCTCTCAGCAGCATGAGCCCCACTCTGGTTTTGGACCCTGAGGGAAGACCATATATGACGATTGGCGCTCCGGGTGCCACAAGAATTATTACCACTGTGGCCCAGACAATTAGCAATATCATTGATCACGGGATGACTGTTCAACAAGCGATTCTGGCCCCTAGAGTCTTCAGATCTCAGTCTGGGCCATTTTACATAGAAGGCCGCATCTCAATAAATGCTTACAACAAACTGATCCAAATGGGTCATGAGATATCAATAAGGAATGATTATGATCCTTATTTTGGAGGGGTTCATGCAGTGCTTTTCAACAGAGATATAGGCATTCTTTTTGGCGGAGCCGATCCCAGAAGAGATGGACAGGCTGTTGCGTTCTGATGTAGCACAGAAGATCACCTCTTCGAAAACAAAGCAACGATCTTTTCTTTTTTAAGGATGAAACTCAGTAATCAAATCGGTAATCGCTCTTTGATTGTGTTTCAAATCCTTGATTATAGAACGATACATGATCATAATCTCTTCATAACGTGCGTATTGTAAAGGGGTGAGCGGTGTGTGGAAGGAATTCAAGAAATTCATTAGTCGTGGTAATGTGATTGATCTTGCGGTCGGAATCATTATCGGCGGTGCGTTTCAGGTCATTGTCAAATCGCTGGTCGAAGACATTATCATGCCTTTTATCAGCCTATTTCTTGGTGGGATTGACTTTTCAAACATATTCATCAGTCTCTCCGGAGGAAGCTACGCAACTCTCGCAGAAGCAAAAGAAGCAGGTGCCGCAACTCTGAACATCGGCCTTTTCATCAACGCAGTCATAAATTTCCTGATCCTTGCGTTTGTCATCTTTATGATTGTGAGGCTCATTAACAAGATACGGGAAAGGCAGAAGAAGGAAGAGGCTGCGGCAGCGCCAACGACGAAGATCTGTCCTTTCTGTCACACTTCGATTCCGATCGATGCAATAAGGTGTCCCAACTGTACGTCTGAACTTGAAAAGAAGGCTTGAGACCCTTTTCGAAGAGAGCGACCTACGGGTCGCTCTTGTTTTTGGATATTTCCATTCGTCGCTCTTGTCCGTACCGATTTACAGACCGGACCCATTTCATTAAAAATGGATAACACGAAAACTCTTGCGATGATGGTACAATCATTCCATCTAGATCCGGAGGTTCAAGATGCGACTTAGAAAAGTTTTCGCGCTTTTGACTGCGCTTTTTATTGTTCTTTGTTTTTCGCTAACCGGGTGCATTAAACCCGAGGTTTACTACTCTCTTTCAGGCCAGGTCGTTCCTTACTTTCCAGAAACCTCAGCTCACGATAGTTTTCAAAGAACTGCAGCATACACTCCCATATTTTCCAGTAAAGACATAGAGCAGGGTTTCATGAGTAATCAATTTATTGTCCTCTTCGATAGAGGGTTTGATTCAACAATAATATCGGGCGTTTCTGGAGTAGAGATCCTCGATGAGTTCTTTTCAAGAGACGGTTCTGTTGGTTATGCCGTTGTGAAGACAAACGATCCATCTTCGCTGTCTGGAATTGAAGGAGTCAAGTCAGTCGAGCCTGAGAAGATCTTCACTCTTCAATCCGAGGAGAGTGTCCCCAACGATCCGCATTATCCGAAGCAATGGAACTATCCGATGATTCAGATGCCTCAGGCCTGGACAATTGCAAAGGGAGCGTCCACAGTCGTAGTGGCCGTTATCGACTCCGGAACAAGACCAGACCACCCAGATCTATCAGGCAAACTGCTTTCTGGATACGACGTCTACAATGATGACAATGACCCAATAGACGAACCCCCCGCAGGCAAGGTTTCACACGGAACTCATGTGACAGGTACTATAGCTTCATCAACCGACAATTTCGTGGGTGTTTCTGGAATGATCTGGAGCAGTTATCCAGTTCTCCTTCCAGTAAAAGTCTTCGAGTACGACGAATACGGAAGAAGCGTCACAACGGAGAGCATTCTTGCGAAGGGAATTCATTATGCAGTCGATCATGGAGCCAAGATAATTAACATGAGCCTTGCAGGGCCGGACTCTCCGGTTGTAGCGGCAGCTGTCCAATACGCGTCGGAAAATGAAGTCTTGATGATCTCCGCCTCAGGCAATTACAGTTCTTCAAGCCCATACTATCCGGCTTCTTACGAAGAAGTGATATCAGTCGGAGCGGTCGACAATGAAATGCAAAGGGCGAATTACTCAAACTATGGACCACACCTTGATCTTGTCGCCCCGGGCGGATCAAGCAGCGTTCAGATACTTAGTACAGGATACTCAGCGAATGAGGGGAATACATACTCATACATGGCTGGAACATCCATGGCGGCGCCACATGTTACAGGGCTTGCAGCACTTCTTATGGCAAAAGGATATGCGGGCAAGGACGACTTGGGTGAGGAGATAATAAGGAAGATCCTTCGGGAAACGGCCCTTGATCTAGGAGAACCGAGATGGGATCAGTACTATGGCTTCGGACTAGTTCAGGCATACGATTCTCTTACCTACGAGGAAGAACGCAGGCCACTATTGGTTCAGATCTTGTCCACCTCGGGCGAAGTCATTAGGGAGACTGAAGTCAATCCGGACGGATCCTTTCAATTCAATGGACTCACCGAAAACTACATAAAGATAAGGGTATGGAGAGATTTCAACGGAAACGAGGAGATAGACAAGGGAGACCTGATTGGTTATTACGGGTATCAGGAATCCGACCATTATCTCGTCTGGAACCCCTCTCTTGATAACGCGGAAACTTTATCTTATCTCAGCAGCGGTAGTTACGAACTCACTAATCCCTTACACTTTTTCCCAATAATAGAATTTCCGGAATAAGACTAATTAAAAGGGCTCCCTGAAGGGAGCCCTTTTTTAAACTAAGTCTCTTAGAGTTCCTTAGCAATGACCTTAACTGGTGTTGGATTACTAAGATTGTCGGAAACCGGACATCGATCCTCTACAGACTTTACCCACTTTTCCAGGGTTTCTTCTTCGGCATCCGTATCGACTTTCATTTCGGCTATAATTTCCTTATAACCGGCCCTGTCTTCGTAGGACTTCCCATAAAGCCTTGCTGGATTCAACGGACCATAGACGTCTATCTCCAATCTTCTTATATTGAAACCCATCTCATCTGCAACGAGATGCCCTACTACATTTAGACAACCGGCCAGTGCGGCGAGAACGTATTCCACTGGATTGGCACCTTTATCTTCTCCACCAAGATTGGGTGGCTCGTCAACGATCATAGTGAAGTTTCTTGCCTTTACGGATACTCTGGCTGCACTTTCTGAAATTGCCTTTACTCTGAAACTTGCATCTGGCATTCTATTTCCTCCTTGTTTGTTACTTATTTCACAATAATTATAACAACCAAGGGCTCTCAAAGAGTTAAGCCGAGATAAATTATCCGTAAATAAGGCAACTATCACTCGTTGTTTGATTAAATAGCCTTCCACTCTGCGTTTTTTCTCCGCACGCTTTTTCTTAGGCTTCAAGGAACTCTTCGGTTTTGAATTTAGATATTTTTGCAGAACGAAACTCAATGAAGAAAGACCTTCGAATTTTCGGAAAGGATTTCTTCTGTTTAGATTCAAGTAATGGGGTTATCCTTCTTACATAGAGAACAAATCGGGAAATCCCAATTTCAGGAAATATCCAGATAATTCAACGCTCGTAGCGGGAGAAAGTAGTCTTTGATTACCTTCTTCTTATCTTATACCCATCTCTCTCATCGAGTACTTCATATCCCTTTTCTGAGATCAACTGTCTAAGCTCATCGGCCTTCTCCCAATTCCGTTCCTTTCGAGCAGCATCTCTCTGATTGGCCAATTCGATAACTTCTTCTGGAATGGTCTTGCTTTCAACCTCAGAGAGGCCAAGACCAAGAACTTCGTCAAATCTGTCGATTAGGGAAAGCTTTTCACCAGGTCGAAGATCTTCGCTGTCTACTACTTTCCAAAGAACGGCGAGGGCTTTTGGTGTATTCAGATCATCATTTATAGCCTCATGAAATTCATTCATAAGATCATCATTGGGCCTGGTTTCTGATTCATTTAATTCCTTTAGCTCCTCAATTCTAGTGATGAGTTTCTTCATGGCGCTCTTCGCGCCATCGAGAGCTTCCATTGTAAAGGTCAGCTGCTTCTTGTAATGGGCGCCGAGAAGATAGTAGCGATAATCTGCAGGCTCGTACCCCCTGTCAATAAGAGTCTGAAGAGTAATGAAGTTTCCAAGCGATTTAGACATTTTTTCCCCTTCCCCAATGACGAGAAACTCCGAATGCAACCAGAAGTTCACCCATTCATGTCCGAAAGCCGCCTCGCTCTGAGCGATTTCATTCGTATGATGAACCGGAATGTGATCTATACCGCCTGTGTGTATGTCAAATCTCTCTCCAAGATACTTTGAAGCCATCGCGGAACATTCAATGTGCCATCCGGGAAAGCCCCTACCCCATGGTGAATCCCACTGCATTGCGTGGTTTTCATATTTATATCGAGTGAACCACAAAACGAAATCAAAGGGGTTTTTCTTGAAGGGGTCGTTCTCAACCCTTGAACGAATTTTCTCTTCATCAAGTTGGAGCCTTGCCAGTTTTCCATAGTCGGGAACCTTTGAAGTATCGAAGTAGACATTACCGCCGGCTATGTAGGTGTAGCCGTTGGCTTCAATTTTTTGGATCATGTCTATCATATCTTGCACGTGCTCGGTCGCCCTGCACGTAACAGTTGGAAGAATGATCCTCAATCTTTCTAGATCTTTGAAGAAAGCCTTCGTATAGAAATCAACGATTTCCCACACTGTCTTTCCCTCACGTCTCGCACCGGCTTCCATCTTGTCTTCGCCTTCGTCTTCGTCTCCCGTAAGATGGCCAACATCAGTTATGTTCATTACGTGTCTTACTTTATAGCCATTGAAAAGAAACATCCTTTTGAGGGTATCGGCAAAGACGTAAGCTCTAAGATTGCCAATATGGGCAAAATTATATACTGTCAGTCCACACGTATATATTCCCACCTCGCCTATCTTCAAAGGTTTGAAGATCTCTTTCCTTCTTGACATGGTGTTCGTCAGTCTTATTTCCATACTCTGCCTCACCTCATTCCCAGTTACCTTCTAAATATTCATTATAAGGTCGTTTCTAGTCTTCATTTCCTCTGTTCTAGGACCGTACGATATGTAGTCTATCTCCACACCGGTTTCTCTTTCAATGAACGTCATGTACTTCAGAAAGTTAATATGATCCGTGGAAGGCCAGCCGCTAACAGTTTCATAAATCGGTCTTGCCTTGAAGAAATCATATGAAGTTGAAGGCATTTCCTTAACCGCACCCTCAACATCATAAGCCACACAAACCTTGACTTCATCCAACCCATTTAACACATCGCCCTTAGTGATGACGAAACCTGTCAGGCCTGACCTTATCCTTGCGTACCTGAGTGCCGGAAGGTCAAGCCAGCCCACTCTTCGAGCCCTCCCCGTTGTTGCACCGTATTCCTTGCCTCTTTCGCGAACGAGATTCCCCACTTCAGAGAACTCTTCGGTCGGGAAGGGGCCTGAACCTACTCGAGTCGTGTAGGCTTTCAGAACCCCATACACGTTGTCAAGTTCGAAGGTCGAAAAACCCACCGATGATACACCGTGAGCCATACATGCTCCAGAAGTGACAAACGGGTATGTCCCGAAATCAAGATCGAGAAGGACACCTTGAGCTCCCTCAAAGAGTATGGAAGTACTCCTGAAGACCCTGAACATGTCTACCGCGCTGGTGAAATTGACGCTGAGCCTTTCGAGCTTAGTCTTGAGCCCATTCAAATAGGTCGTCATTTCGCCAAATGAAAGTGTGAAATCCCTGTTGTATTTCATTCTTTTCATGTGATAGAGAGCTTCAAGTCTTTCTTTCAACAGTGATTCATCGAAGAGAACGTAGAGCTTTAACCCTTCCCGGGAGACCTTGTCGGTGTAGGAAGGACCTATTCCTTTTCCTGTAGTCCCTATTGGCACCTTTCGCATCTCTTCTATGAACAAGTCCTCTTCTTTGTGCCATGGAAGAACTATAAAGGCTTCAGGATCAAGATAGAATCTACTTGAAATACCTGGAAAGTTCGCTTCCAGTGTTTCCAGTTCATCGATCAGTTGTTCTACATCTATCACCATCCCGGCACCAAGAAAACCCTTTGAACAACTACGAGGATTGATCGAAGGCAAAAGATGGTTCACGTATTTCTTGTCCTCAACGAAAATTGTATGACCGGCGTTTGCACCACCAGAAAATCTGACTATCCACTCGAAATTTTCGGAAAAGTAATTGACCACTTTCCCTTTCCCTTCATCGCCCCATTGGGCACCGACAACGGCAAGTTTCCTCACTTAGTTACCTCCATCAAAAGCTCTTTCAAATATTTGGCCGACGTTTCTCAAATAATACTCAGGTTCAAAAAGCCGTATTGCTTCTTCTGAATCAAGATACTGGGCTATTTCTTCGTTTGATAAGACGACCTCCTTGAAATCCAGCCCATTATTCCAACAATTCATAGAGAGTCTTTGAACCAATTGATAGGCGTCTTCCCTGGACATACCCCTGTCAACAAGTGACAACATAACCCTCTGTGAGAAGACAAGATTTCTAGAGGCCTTGAAGTTCTCCCTCATCCTGTCAGGATATACAACAAGATTGCTAACCAAATAGGCTGACCTTTCTGCCATGTAATAGAGAAGCATAGTGGCGTCCGGAAAGATTATCCTCTCTACACTGGAATGCGAGATGTCTCTTTCATGCCAGAGAGAGATATTCTCTAATGACGCTAGCACATAACTCCTGACTATTCTTGCCATACCTGTAAGTCTTTCACAAATAATGGGATTCTTCTTGTGAGGCATTGCGGAAGAACCTCTTTGACCCTCTCTGAAAGGCTCCTGAACCTCCAGGACCTCGGTCTTCTGAAGATGCCTGAATTCGGTTGCCATTCTCTCTATCGATGAGGCGGCTATTGCCAACACCGTAAAAAATTCTGCGTGAACATCTCTCGGTATTACCTGAGTCGAAACTACAGTGGGTTTCAAGCCAAGTTCCGCAAGAGCAATTTTCTCAATCTCGAGTGAAATGTTGGCGTAGTTCCCAACGGCACCACTTAGTTTCCCAACCGCGCAATTCTCCGTGGCCTTCTTCAGACGATCTATTGCCCTCTTTATCTCCACGTAAAAAGATAGAAGCTTTAAACCAAACGAAGTCGGCTCTGCATGAACGCCGTGTGTCCTTCCCATGCAAACGACATCTTTATAAGCGACCGCTCTTTCTTTCAACGCCTCTGAGAGCTTTTCCAAAGCATGGATTATGAGCTTTCCCGACTCCGTAATTGCAAGTGAAAGCGCTGTGTCTACAACATCGGAAGAAGTAAGTCCGAGATGGAAGTATCTCGCCTCGTCCCCCATATTTTGTGTCACTGATTTGATAAAGGCTATTACATCATGATCAACTTCGCTTTCAATCTTCAGTATTGAGTCTAGATCCACTCTTGCTGACGATGCAATCTTATCATGCGTACCCTGAGGAACTAACCCTGTCTTCTCGTACGCCGCAACTACAGCCAGCTCCACTTCAAGCCATCTTTCGTATTGGGCTCTAAGCTCCCAGAGGTCTTTCAGGGGTGAAAGCGCATACCTTTCTATCATGACCCACCTCCATGACCAACAAATAATAGTTTACATCAAAGCTAACATCAATGTCTTTCGGAAACGTCATCCATTTCAAAAGATCCTTCGGCCCGACCGTTGAACCAAGAAAGCGAAAACTCGCAACACATAGCGACGCTTTTGCACGTCACAAGAAGTATGCGTAATTAGCTGAAGAGACTATTCACACGATCAAATCGAAGACTGAAAATTCTCCAGGAGAATGAAATGTCAATAGATTGTTCTGATTATCCATTCAAAGAGAGTGCTTATCTCTACCTTTCTAGATGTCACAAAGTCTATTGTCTGATCGGCTATCTTCGTTAATCTAAGCAGATAATCACCAGTCCCTGTCTGCCAATAGATGGAGCTCCTCTGGCGTCTTCCCCAGTGGCAACATTTGCCATTGAAAAGCCTCAGTCGCGTAGTTTCTGGCGATAGCCATTCCACCGAGGGCAAGATCATAGGAAGCAACGAGACCTCCAGCCGCAAAACACAAAGAGAAAGCAAGACACCAAGTGTAAATATCAGGCTTGATGATACTCCTCCTAGGGAAAGCAAAATGGAAAACGCTAATCCGCCAAAGCTGAATAGACTGAATGAGATACCGCCAGTGAAGAGTACACCTACTGCAATGTTTTCAATTGCGATGACCCCCCTTAGCAATACCAAAGGGGCTGGTATTAATATGAACAATCGAGTGTCCGGCAGTGGCACTCTTTGAAACACACTCATATCCATAGAGACTTCGCTTACGACCAGTAACCGTAGCTCTTGAGTATGCCTTTGGATAAAGCGGCTTCCTTTCTTCCAAAAACCTCCTTGCACACTCATTGGGGGAGGTTTACACCTTGAAAGAATTATCCATGCCACTGTCGAAAACTCTGTTTTGGATATCGTAACACATCTCTCTTCTCAGGTCTTTTTTGGAGATTCTAAGAATAGAATTCGAGCTCAAAGAGATCCTCAAGTCAAGTACTGAGAAGCCCTCTTCTCGTTGATCATTCCACTCACCGGTGTCCCATACTGCAGAACCCAGCTCTCACACTCAATCATATGCTTTCATTATCGCCGGGTCTTCTTTCATCAAGTGTTCTGCGATAGAAAACATATCGGTTTTTTCCCAGAATGAAAGCTTCTGATGAGCAATGAGATATTTCATGGGAATTGGATGAGTGCCGATTACAACCGGTACTTCATAATAGCTTTCGATGAACTCCTTGAAATGACTCAGTCTCGGACATGGTGGATATCCCACTACCATTCCCGTCGCCAGGTGTATGACTTCTGCACCGTTTTTTATCATTTCCTGCGGTACGTATTCTACATTTCCACCGGGACATCCTCCACAGTAGGAATAACCAACAAGCTGCAGTTCTTCATCTTTCGGATATAATGCAAAACCCCCGACATGTTCTCTCATGGCCCTGAGACACTTACCACCACCGCAATTCTGATAACGCCCACAGATAATTATCCCTATCTTCTTCACATGAACACCCCTTCCACTCTCGAGTATCTATCATTCTCATTATAGCAAGTATTAGCAACGATAATCCTTCAACATGCATCATTGCCTATCTTCAGAAATAGCTGTATAATTTTACGGCGTTAATTTCATCGGAGGTAGTTATGAAGGATTTCACGAAGCGTATGCTCTCCATTGCCGTACCAATTACTCTTCAGAACCTTATATCTACCGGCCTTAATCTCGTTGACAATTTGATGATCGGGCAGCTGGGTACAACTGCCATAGCTTCAGTGGGTTTGGTCAATCAAGTAGTATTCATTCTCAACATACTTACATTTGGTGTGTCCAGCGGAGCCGGGATATTTGTCGCTCAGTTTTGGGGCAAGAGAGACGAGAAGAGCATTGAGAAGACCATTGGACACATGCTATATATAACCATAGGAGCCTCTGCCTTATTCTTTGTCCTGCTCTTCTTCTTGCCTGAGAGAATTCTCATGATCTTCACGACAGATGTCGAAGTGGTCAAGACAGGGGCAGAATATGCAAGGCCTGTCGCTTTCTCCACATTCCTAACATCCTTTTCCTTCATTATTGCAATGGCCTTGAGGACTGTGGAAAAGGCTAGAATTCCAATGTATGTTAGTCTTGTCGCTCTCTCGATCAATACGGTGGCAAATTACATTCTAATTTTCGGTCTTGGCCCGATTGAACCTTTAGGCGTTTTTGGAGCGTCTTTTGCAACGCTTCTCTCTAGACTTGTGGAATTCGTAATATTCGTCAGTATTGTTTACCGCAAGAAAACTCCAATAAGGCTTTCTAGATCAGCCTTAAAATTCGAAATTCCATTTTTCAGAAGGCTTATGAAATATGCTACTCCAGTAATCATCAATGAATTCTTGTGGAGCCTTGGTATTACAATGTATTCTCTGGTTATGGCAAGAATGGGCACAGAATTCATAGCTGCCAGGAACATTTCCAGTACAATTGAGAACTTTGGTTTTGTTATCTTTGGTGGACTTTCCTCGGCGACAGTTGTAATGGTGGGAGCAGAACTTGGAAGGAACAACTTTTCTCAGGCAAAATACAATGCGAGAAAATTGCTTCAGCTTACCGTCATCACCGCAGTGGCCACGGGCTTTATTATCATCCTTCTATCGAGATTTATAGTGAATCTCTACAATATAGATCAGTCACTTAAGAACACTGTTCTCACTGTACTAATTATTATTGGTCTTTCACAGCCGATCAAGATGTTCAATGCGGTAAATATAGTAGGGGTTCTTAGAAGCGGAGGTGATTCCAGGGCAGCAATGATAATTGAAATTGTCTCACTATGGGGAGTTGGAATTCCCCTTGTCGCGATAACAGGTCTCGTTCTTAAATGGCCGCTTACTCTAGTTTATATTGCAATGATGGTCGAAGAGCTTTTCAAATCAATCCTGGGGATTAGGAGAACATTAACCTGGAAGTGGTTGAAAAACGTAGTTGATTGAACGCATGCAAATAACAAAGGGACCGAAAAGAATTCTTCGATCCCTTGATTGTCATATCTAAAAAATTAAAACGATTATGACTGAAGGAATCTCAGGAACAGCTGAGCGTATATTCTCGAAACAAGAAGGAGATCTTCGATCGATACTCTTTCATTTGGCTGGTGTGCCATCTCAACATTTCCAGGAAAAAGCGCTCCGAAAGCCACTGCGTTTGGTACGGCACGCGCATAAGTGCCACCGCCGATAGCTATTGGTTCTTCATCATGTCCCGTTACTTCCTTGTACACCTCTCTGCACATCTTAACGAGTTCAGAGTCTGGAGAGATGTAAAGCGGCTTCTGGTGATGAAAAGTCTCGACGCGAAATCCTTTGAAGGCCTCTTCTATTTGTGATCTAATCATCGATTCGTTGAAGAAAACCGGATACCTTATATTGATAACTAGCTTCAATACACCTGCCTGAAGTCTTAGTGTACCTGCATTCAAAGTCAGTTCACCAGACATAGAATCCTTTCCAGAAATTCCTAGAGATTCACCATAGAACTCATAACCGATCTTGGACTTTATAGCAGTAAGAAAGTTTTTGATTTCAGAGTCTCCCAGTCTAAGATCGGCCAGAAGATCTACAATAGCAGCTATAGCACTTTGCCCTTTGTAAGGAGTCGACCCATGAGCGGAAGAACCTGTAATCAAGATTTCGACTTTATCCTCCGATCGGGTTAACTTCAATTTTGTATCATTTTTAGGCGAAAAGGCTTCAATCTTCTCATAACTCTCGGCATCCACACCCCGAAGTACTGCCCTGGCCGAAGATGCAACCATGTTCGGAGCCTCACCGGCAGAAAGAACCTCTACTGATATTCCTTCCCCTCCGTTGTGCGCGGGTGCTGATATCCCGTAATTAACGATACCTTTCTCTGCAAATATAACAGGAAAATCAGCATCTGGAGTCACTGACATGTCCGGGATCTCCTCGTGTTTGACGTAGTATTTCATGCACTCCCACCCAGATTCTTCGTTCGTGCCAAAAATCAGTCTTATCCTCTTCGAAGGCTTCTTCACGTACTCTTTTACAGCCTTCAGAGCGTAAAGGGCTGCTATCATAGGGCCTTTGTCATCCTGGGTCCCTCTTCCCCAGATTTCCCCGTCCTTTACAAGTCCGCTGTATGGAGGAACTTCCCAGCCTTCTCCTTCTGGAACTACATCGAGATGTCCTAAAACGCCGAACGTCTCTCCAGATCCGTAATCAACGATCCCAACGTATCCATCAGCGTTTCTGGCTTCAAAACCGAGATCCTTTGCCAACTTCACTGTCTTTTCAAGAGATTCCTTAACACCTTTACCAAAGGGACCGCCATCAACAGGTGTGTCCTGAACTGACTTGACCCTAACCGAATCAGACACGGCACTTACCAGCTCATCTTTAAGGGCGATCACCATTTCGTCAAGTTTCCTATCCACTTTTTCTCCTCCTTACTTTATTATCTCCTTTATATCTTGTGACTCTCCTCGTCTGCAAACCAACGTTCCCTCACTGGTTGCTACCAATATGAAGCCTTCAATTCCCGATACGGCTAGTTTCTTCTGGGTATGATTTATCAAAAGGCAGTTCTTCACGTCCTTTAGAGAAAACTCCCCCTCGACTGCATTCCCGTTCTTGTCTTTGATCAGCAAATCATAAACTGCATCCCACGAGCCAATATCGTTCCAGTAGAAACTTGCCGGTACAGTTGCTACTTTTGAGGACCTCTCCATCAAACCATAATCAATTGAGATCTTTGGAAGCCTTTCGTAGATCTTTTCTATGTCTTCTGGTCTCTTACTAATCTCCGAAATTGCAGAAAACAGATCCGGGAAGTTCTTCGAGAGCTCCAAATCGAAAACGCTCTTCTTCCAAACAAAGATGCCGGAATTCCATAGAAATCTGCCGGATTGGACATAATGCTGAGCAGTTTCATAGTCTGGTTTTTCATGAAACTTCTTTACTGAATATACTTCTTCATTATCATCAACAGCATTTCCCCGCTCGATATAACCATAACCGGTGTAAGGATGAGTGGGGGTAATCCCTATCGTAACCAGCGAATCATTTGATTCGGCGTACTTGATTGCCTTATTCAGAGTCTTGAGGAAACTCTCTTCATCTCTTATAACATGGTCAGCGGGAACGACAACCATGATGTCATCAGGGCTAAATCTGGTACTGCCCAATGCTATTGCGGGAGCTGTATTTCTTCTCATGGGCTCAAAGATTACGTTCTCTCCCGGGAAGAGCGGTAGATAGTACTGCATCAAAGGAAACTGCTCCCTTGTTGTTATAATGATTATCTCATCTGTTACCTTTTCCATTCTTTCAATAGTCTCTTCAATCATTGTCTTCGATGAACCAAACTTGTGAAACTGCTTTGGCCTTTTCTTAACACTTACAGGCCAAAGCCTCTCACCTATGCCGCCTGCCATTATCAAGGTCCTTACCACATACATCTCTCCTTCCCGCCGCATCCCGTTATCTATAGCATACCAGAAAGCTAGACCTTTACCCCGTGAAGTTCGGGAGGCTATTTTCGGAAAAATCGTGTATAACAGAATAGGAAGAAAGACTTAGAGACGAATGTTCGACTCTACAAGCCTTTAATCACCGGCCTCAAGCTTTGCGACCGTCACAATTTAGAGGCACAATTAAATGAGGGGGCGAATATGATGACAAAAGTCATGATCAGGTTGCGAATGAGTCTTAACGATGCTCACTATGGAGGCAACCTAGTTGACGGGGCAAGAATCCTTCAGATGTTTGGCGATGTCGCCACAGAACTTCTTATAAGAAACGATGGAGACGAGGGCTTATTCAAGGCCTATGATAATATCGAATTTATCGCGCCGGTTTATGCGGGAGATTACATTGAAGCCACAGGAGAGATTATTTCGTCCGGAAATACATCCAGAAAAATGTTGTTTCAGGCATTCAAGGTTGTACAGACCAGGCCTGAAATAAACGATTCTGCCGCAGAGTTACTGTCAGAACCAGTACTGGTATGCAGGGCAAGTGGGACATGCGTTGTCCCGAAAAGCAGACAGAGGAAGCGCTATGAATAAACTCATAATTACTGCTGCATTAACGGGCGCAGAAGTGATGAAGGATCAGCAACCCGCTCTTCCGATTTCTCCTGAAGAGATCGCTGATGCAGCGTATGACTGCTTTCTGTCAGGAGCAAGTATTGTTCATATTCACGCTAGGGATTCTTCGGGGAAACCTACGCAGAATTTAGAAGTTTACCGAGAAATCAAGGAGAGAATCGCAGAGAAATGCGATTTGATCTTTCAGCCTTCAACTGGCGGAGCAGTGTGGCACAAAGTAAGAGAGAGGGCTCAGCCTCTAGAGCTCAATCCTGAGATGGCGACTCTTTCGGCAGGTACTTGTAACTTTGGTGAAGATGTTTTTTTCAATTCACAGGATACTATGGAAACTTTCGCACAGGAGATGAAAGCAAGAGGAATTAAACCTGAGATTGAAGTTTTCGAGAGGGGAATGATTGAAAACGCTTTGAAATTGCTTAAGAAGGGTTTGATAGATAGCCCCATACATTTTGATTTTGTCCTCGGTGTTCCTGGAGCTTGCCCCGGGAATATTGAAGATCTGATTCACATGGTGAGAGCAATTCCTCAAGGAAGCACGTGGACGGTGGCCGGAATTGGAAGGAACGAGCTTGTTCTGGCAACTGCCGCTATTCTCCTTGGAGGGCATGTTAGAGTTGGTTTCGAAGACAATATCTACTACAAGAAAGGTGAGCTGGCAATTTCGAACGCTCAACTAGTCGAGAGGGTTGTAAGAATTTCGAATGAACTGGGTAGGGACGTAGCCAGCCCCGAAGAAGCAAGAGAAATCCTTGGAATCAGGAGGAAGAATCAGTGAAAGGATGCCCTTATGGAAGTCACAGAGTGATCGAGCCCGCGGGATTCCTTCCGCAGGCAGCGTTAAGGATCGACAACTCTTTGGACCTATACGATAATGAAATCCTGGTGGACGTCACAACTTTAAACGTGGACTCGGCAAGTTTTACTCAGATAAGAGAAGCCTGTGAAGATGATGTGACAAAAATCTCGTCCATGATTATGGATATAGTAAGGGAGAGAGGTAAGCTGCAGAATCCAGTTACGGGTTCAGGGGGGATGTTTATCGGAAAAGTGTCAAAGATCGGGAAAGACCTTTTGAGACGAGATTTAGAGATAGGCGATACTATTGCGTCTCTTGTTTCGCTATCGCTGACACCTTTGAATATCGAAAGGATTGTTCAAGTACATCTCGAAAAGGACCAGATAGATATTGAAGGAAAGGCAGTGTTATTTGAAAGCGGAATTTACGCACGGCTACCGTCAGATATCCCCCCTAAAATGGCCCTGGCGGTACTTGATGTTGCTGGTGCACCGGCACAGGTTGACAAACTAGTAAAAAAGGGTATGAATGTAGCAATTCTTGGAGGCGGCGGAAAATCCGGCTTACTCTGTTGTTATGCAGCTATGAAGAAGTGTCGCGATTCGGGGAAGGTTGTTGTAGTAGAATATTCAGTGGAGAATGCAGAGAGAATTCGAAAGCTTGGCCTTGCCCACGAAGTTATCATTGCCGATGCAACAAAACCTCTCGAAGTCTATGAAAAAATCACTGAGTTTACACAAGGCGATCTCTGTGATGTGGTGATTAATAATGTCAATGTTCCCGGAACAGAGATGGGGTCTATTCTATGTGCAAAAGACAACGGAATTGTATATTTCTTCAGCATGGCTACATCTTTTACCAGAGCCGCGCTGGGCGCTGAAGGTGTTGGAAAGGATATTACAATGATGATAGGGAATGGATATACTAAGGGCCATGCTGAGTTTGCGCTAGGAATCTTAAGGGAATCTAGTGAAATTAGAAGGCTTTTTCAAAAGCTATACATTTGAGGTGGCGTAAATGCGTGACTACAGAGAAATACCAATGTGGAGAGATGTAACACCTGCTCAGTGGAGTGACTGGCGGTGGCAGGTAGCCAACAGAGTCAAGACCGTTGATGCGTTAAGGCAGATTATCGACATCACCGAAGAAGAAGCTCATGGAGTCGCCGAATGTCTCAGAACGCTACGAATGTCAATAACACCTTACTACGCAACGTTGATGGACCCCAATAATCAAAGATGCCCTATACGAAGGCAGGCCGTTCCAACCGACAAAGAGCTAAAAATCGACAAATGGGATATGATAGATCCGCTTCATGAAGATGAGGACTCTCCTGTACCAGGACTCACTCACAGATACCCCGATCGTGTCCTCTTCCTTATAACCGACCAGTGTTCGATGTACTGCAGGCATTGTACTAGAAGAAGATTCGCTGGACAGCTCGACAGGGCGAGAACCCGGAAAGAAATTGATGATGCTATTGAATATATCCGGGAAACCCCTGAAGTAAGAGATGTCTTGCTTTCCGGGGGAGACGCATTACTAGTTGGGGACGATTATCTGGAGTACATTCTCAGCGAACTCAGGGAGATCCCCCATGTTGAGATTATTAGAATTGGAACTAGGACGCCCGTCGTTCTCCCACAGAGAGTCACTCCAGAACTCGTGAAGATGATCAGAAAATATCATCCCGTATGGATAAATACTCACTTCAATCATCCTCTCGAAATCACTCCCGATTCAACCAGGGCATGCGAAATGCTCGCAGATGGAGGTATACCACTGGGAAACCAGTCGGTACTCCTCAGAGGAGTTAACGATTCTCCATATATAATGATGGAACTAGTGCATCAGTTAGTAAAGATCAGAGTGAGACCGTATTACATATATCAGTGTGATCTCTCTCAGGGAATCGGTCATTTCAGAACCTCAATTAGAAAAGGTATTGGAATCATGGAATCATTGATCGGCAACACGTCGGGATTGTGCGTTCCAACATTCGTCGTTGATGCTCCAGGTGGGGGCGGCAAGATTCGAGTAATGCCTCAGTACAATATTTCCGAATCAGACAGAGTCGTCGTTCTGAGAAACTACGAAGGAGTAATCACCACATATCATGAGCCAGATGACACTTCTAGCGATGTTGATGACAGAGTGTACAGAGAGAAATACGAGTTCACAGGAGTATCAGATCTTCTTTACGGAAACTCAATGAGTTTTGAGCCTACGACACTTCAAAGAAGAGACAGGATAAAGAAGTGGAAGGAGAAGAAGGTGAGAAAATGAAATTCGAAGACTTCTTCGTGGGCCAGAATTTCTCAACCAGAAGAAGAATTACAACCGAAATGGTTGACTCCTTTGCGAACTTGACCGGAGACAGGAATCCTGTTCACACAGATGAGGAATTCGCAAGAAAGTCGCGTTTTGGCAGAAGAATCGCTCATGGAATGCTGTCTGTGGGAATAATTTCCGCGATTCTAGGAAATGAATTCCCTGGACCCGGCTCCATATACATGAAACAGGAGGTAAGATTCCTCAAACCAATATTTCTTGAAGAAGAAGTGTTGATTACTATAGAAATCCTCGAAATCAAAGTTGAGAAAAAGAGATTATCTGTAAGAACAACCGTAGAAAAAAACAACGGAGAGCTGGCAGTTGACGGAGAGGCGCTTCTACTATTCGAGGGAGAATGAAGCGTCGGATCAGAATATCAGATTTGGCCGAGGGAATTGAAGTAATATCCGTGATCGGTCTTGAGAAGAATACAGGAAAGACTGTTGTTTTGAACCAAATGCTAAAAGAATTTCGAGAAAAGGGCACAACTGCAGGAGTAACATCTACCGGCCTAGAGGGTGAAAAGAGAGACCAAGTTTATCTTAATGAGAAGCCAGAGATAACTCTAAGCAGAGGCACTTATTTTGTCACATCTGAGAGGGATTTCCGTCATCGAAGTTTTTCTGCCACCGTAATAGATTTGAGAGACTACAGATCTCCTCTAGGAAGAACGGTTTTTGCGCGGGCGGAAGCCGATGGGAAAGTCATAATATCGGGACCATCTATTCTTGAATATCTGAGTGAAGCTGTAAACACAATGAGATCCTACGGTTGTGAAAAGATATTGATCGACGGTTCAACTTCAAGAATGAGTCCGGGTACGCCTCTAGTTTCGGACGGAGTTATTCTCGCCACCGGTGCGGCATTATCGATGAATTTGGAGGAACTGTGTAGGAAGACCAGTTTTGTAGTGAGATTGCTATCTCTTCCAGGCACAGAACTCGAGCTCCACAAAAGAATTGCTCCGCTAGGAACCGGTTTGTGGGTAGAGAAAGACGGAGTTTTCGAAAGATTAAGCCCTTCTCCATTAACAGCAAAATCCTTGAAGCATGAGCTTGCCGGGAGAACGATTTACATTAATGGATCGCTTACATCTTCAGTTCTTCTTGCTTTAGCAGAAAAGAATACTAGAATCATCTTGAAGGATTTTTCACGAGTTTTCTTTGACGAGTTAACTCTCGCAAAGTATGAAAGAGCGGGAGGCCACCTAGAAGTCTTGCATCCGACGCACCTGATCGCAGTCACAGTGAATCCGTTAGCACCGAACGGGTTCAAGATTCAATCAGAAAAACTTATAAAGTCACTTGAAAGCAAGATTGATGTGCCAGTACTAGACGTTTTGGAGGAGAGTTCAAATTGAAGTATTTGGATTGTGGATTTGAGTACATCCTCTCTCTCATTGATCCCGCTACTCCTATGGGCAGAGAGGAATTGCGCGCTATGACCTTCTTGAAAAGGGATGAGGATATAGAGGCTTTTCACAAGAGACAACTTGAGGTGAACGAGAGAAAATCGCAAATAGAGCCCCTCAAGTCTATTCTAGCGAGGGTACGTGACATAAGGGGAACTATTTCAAATCTCTCTCCTGGGAAGATTCTCGACGATATTGAACTGTTTGAGATAAAGAGCTTCGCCTATTGGTCAGAAAGACTGAGAAGTGAGATTGGAGAGTGCAGTTCGTGGATGCAGCTTCCCGACCTGTCAGTTGTGTTTTCTTTTCTAGATCCCGACGATGTTGGAACAGAGAGTTTCTACATTTCTGACAAGTTAGATAATGCTCTCGCGGTTGTAAGAAAAAAGCTTTATAGACTTCAGAGAAATAGAGAAGAGTATGACGAAACGAGTCTCAATGAACTTATCCGTCTGAATTTTGAAATCGAAGAGAAAGTGAGAGCTGATCTTTCCGGCAAGCTCATCACTTATCGAGAAGACCTTCAAAGCTCTGCAACAACAATCGGGAAGATTGACCTGATCGTAGCGCTAGTAGAGTTCAATAGGAAACTCGGTCTCAGAAAACCGGAAATCAGTTCAGGAGAATATGAATTTGAAGAACTGGTCAATCCTGAATTAGCTGCATCCCTTAACAAGAGCGGCAAGAATTTTCAACCATTTAGTGCCAGTTTTGACAGAAGATCCGTTATTATCGGAGGCAACATGACAGGCAAATCGGTTCTTCTCAGAACTGTTGCTCTCCTTCAGACAATGTTTCAGCATGGACTTTTCGTGCCAGCAAAGAGAGCCTTTATTCCTGTATATGATGCGATTGTTTACTACAGTGGCGATAAACAGTCTTTTTTGGATGGGCTGTCATCGTTCGCCGGAGAAGTAGACCATCTGAAGAAGGCTCTAGAGATAGTCCATATGGATATCAGAGGCCTGTTTTTGTTTGATGAAATAGGAAGGAATACAAACCCCGTAGAAGGCCCGGCATTTCTTATGGCTTCGGCAGAGTATCTTAGTCGAAATGAGAGGTGTCGAACCATCCTTACATCCCACTATGAAGAAGCCCTGGAGATTGAAGGAGCGAAGCTGTTTATTATTAAAGGGCTTGACCATGAAAGAATGAGAAATGAAATCGGAAGGGAAATCTCTTATTATGTGGATCATTCACTTGTAGAAATAGAAAGCAATGCGGCCTTTCCTAGGGAGGCAGTAACAATAGCGCGTCTTATGGGATTAGACAGAGAGTTCGTTGAACTGATAATAAGAAAGCTGAAGGAGAGTTGCGAATGAATGGAAAGCTGAATCTGAACATGAACAAAGTCAAAGAAGCAAGAGATTATGCCCAAAGGATTGCCAGCGAAGTTCATGACTTTGTTGAAGAGCACACAACAGTAAGTATCGAGAGGGCGATCTGCAGGTTTTTTGGTATAGATGGTGTTGACGATTATGGAATTCCAATCCCAAATGTCGTAGTAGATCACCTTAAATCATCAAACCTAATTAATGATGGTGCTGCCTATGTGATCGGAAATGCGATTCTCGAAACGGGACTTTCGCCGCAAAAGATTGCAGAAGAAATCTCATTCGGAAGACTCGATCTCAGAAGTCTGAGTTACAGATCTCAAGATGAAGTTTTCGATCGCATCGACCGACTCGTGAATGATGCTGTAGGAAAAGTCAAGTTGAATCGAGAAAAACGTGAGTCTTTGATCGGTGAACTGGGTGAGGGAAAAAAGCCCTACCTGTATGTGATAGTCGCGACGGGAAACATTTACGAAGATGTTATTCAGGCAAGAGCAGCCGCAAGACAAGGCGCAGACATAGTTGCTGTAATCAGGTCTACGGGCCAGAGTCTCCTTGATTATGTGCCTTACGGGCCAACAACTGAAGGATTTGGAGGCACATACGCCACACAGGAGAACTTCAGAATAATGAGGTCGGCTCTCGATGACACCGGAAAAGAGGTCGGTAGGTACATAAGGCTTTGCAATTACTGCTCGGGTCTCTGCATGCCGGAAATAGCTGCAATGGGAGCCATCGAAAGACTAGATGTAATGTTGAACGACGCTCTCTACGGAATTCTATTCAGAGACATAAACATGAAGAGAACTTTGATAGATCAGTATTTTTCGAGAGTAATAAATGGATTTGCGGGCGTCATAATAAATACAGGAGAAGACAATTACCTCACAACGGCAGATGCTTTTGAAGAAGCCCACACAGTACTCGCTTCTCAGTTAATAAATGAAAGCCTGGCTCTCATGGCAGGTATACCCGAAGAGCAGATGGGGCTCGGTCATGCCTTCGAAATGGATCCATCAATTGAAAACGGTTTTCTGTATGAACTTGCTCAAGCACAAATGAGTCGAGAGATCTTCCCGAAGGCACCTTTGAAGTACATGCCCCCTACAAAGTTCATGACTGGAAATATCTTTATGGGCTACGCCCAGGACACCTTATTCAATGTGATATCTATAATGACAAATCAAGGGATTCAGCTTCTGGGAATGCTCACCGAGGCAATTCACACTCCTTTTATGAGCGATAGGTACCTTGCAATCGAAAACGCAAGATATGTTTTCAACAATCTACGCGATCTAGGCGATGAGATAACCTTCAAAGACAACGGAATAATTCAGACCAGAGCAGCGACGGTTCTTGAGGAAGCTCTTCAACTGCTAAGGGAAATTGAATCGATAGGTCTTTTTGAAACGCTCGAAAGAGGCACTTTTGCAAACATCAAGAGATCCCCACATGGAGGAAAAGGTTTGGATGGGGTAGTAAGAAAGGGGCCAAAATACAGAAATCCATTTATCGAGAAAATGCTTGGGGGGCGCAATCATGGATAACTGCTCTGAAAAGAAGAATCAATTTCCCTCTGAAATAGACTTAACAAGAGTAATTCCATACGGAGACACGCTGAATGACGGCAAAGTCCAGCTCAGCTTTACTTTGCCAGTGCCCGGAGGGCCCGAGGCCGATGAAGCAGCTAAGCAAATGATACACAAGATGGGGTTGAAAAACCCGCAAATCGTCTTTTCAAAGGAAATAACAATAGGATTCACATTCTTTGTCGCCTACGGAGAGTTTTCTCACGCTATTGACTACACAGCAATTCGAGTGCCGAAAATTACGCTTGAAAAGATGTCTATGGAGGAGATCGACAGATTTATTGAAGAGAGAATAAAGAGAAGAATCGTTGTTGTTGGTGCTAGCACAGGTACCGACGCTCATACAGTTGGTATTGACGCAATTATGAATATGAAGGGTTTTGCGGGGCACTATGGCCTCGAACGTTACAGAAATATCGATGCCTATAACCTCGGCAGTCAGGTTCAAAATGAAGAGTTAGTCTCAAAGGCGATAGAACTTGATGCGGACGCAATTCTTGTGTCTCAAACTGTTACGGCCAAAAACGTCCATCTTAGAAACATGACTTCGCTTGTCGAGCTTCTCGAAGCTGAAAACATAAGAAAAAAGATCATTCTGATAGCCGGTGGAGCGAGAATTACTCATGAATTGGCCAAAGAACTTGGATATGACGCCGGGTTCGGCCCCGGAACTTTCGCTGAAGATGTTGCGGCCTTCATAGTTCACAAACTGGAATCCATGATCTGAAAAGTTGTGATAAAATCAACCATCGCGGCATAGGCGGAGGTAACACGATTGAAGACCCTCGTAGTAGTTAACCCAAATGCTAGTCACGGTGAAGCCGGCAAGGACTTTGAAAAAAGCATTTCCTCATTGCTTCGAGAGGAAATAGCTGACTACGACATCCACATTACTACTGGTCCTGAAGATGCTCTAAATTTCGTGACAAAAAACCCGAACTACGATCGAATAATCAGCGTGGGAGGAGATGGCACACTAAACGAGATCGTAAACGGGATGATAAAGGGAAAATCGAATGCTTCGGTAGGCATCGTCGCTCTCGGCTCTGGCAATGATCTCGCTAGAACTATCAATCTAAAGCACAATTATCGAGAAATGGTCAGGATAGCTGCGGGCGAAAACGTTCGGAAAATCGATCTGCTCAAGGTGTCCTATGTAGACATGAACGGCGTGAAAGCTTCACGGTACGCTGTTAATGTTGTTGGAGCCGGATTTGACGCAGCAATTACAGTTAGAATGAATAAATCAAGATTCAAGACAAGCGGGAAGATGGCGTACCTGCTTTCTTTTTTGATGGAATTCTTCACTTCAAAAACTTATCCTTTAACTTTCATTGTCGACGGAGAAGAAACGTCAGACAGCTACTTCTTCTTGACCATGGCCAACGGAAATTACTTTGGCGGTGGAATGAGGATAGCACCCAAAGCCCTGGTGGATGACGGATATTTTGACGTTGTGGGTGTTTCAAAGATGTCGAAATTGCGTCTGCTTTATCACTTTCCGAAGATCTATCGAGGGGAGCATCTGGTAGTTGATACAGTAAGCTATCGAACCGCCAAAAACATCTCTTTGAAAAGCGACAGAGATGTAATTATTCAGATGGACGGAGAAGTCGTAGGAAGCCTACCTATGGAAATCTCGATTTGTGAAAAGGCTTTGAAGATAGCTTCAGCGTAAGACCTTCAAATTCATTATTGCGCTTTCCAAAGTAATGTAAGAACTGAAATCAAATGCAACACTTTCGAATACATATTCTCCATCGCCTGTATAAGGTAAATCCGTTTTGACGTTCTTTATTGCAGCGCTAGTTTTAAGAATCGCTCGAATATTCTCCGGTATGTGGATCTCTGAATTGATTATCGCGGCATTGACCTTCATATTCGTAAAGCCCGCTGCTGACATAGAAACAATTGCCTTGACGATCGCTCCGTTAATTCTAAGTTCATCAACTCTAAGCTCTCCTAGACTTAAATTGCAGTTCATGACAGCCCCGTTAAACTTTAGAACATAGTCATAAGCGGGATTAAGTTTCATAACGACTGTACTCGTTCCCAACCATGAAACGTTCGATTCCGGTTTCATTATGAACCTCTGCGACAGCTGAGTAATATCCTGTTCAATTTTAAGACCTGAACCACGTACGGCATAATCGACCACGGCAACAGTAGAAGATGCTACTTCATCTCTCAAGGGTTCCAAACTTATGTTCGACATTGCGAGGTCGAGCTGAATTTCAATGCTCGTTGCAGAATCGGAACTCTCCAATACTACCGTATCGCTAACGGCCTTCTTACCGGCAAGAAATGGAGAGGGCCAGAAGAAAACGAACAGCACAAAAGCTACAATAAGTATTGTATTCAAGTATCTGATCCACCTGAGTCCCCTAATGCTAGCAAGTATGCTCATTCCTACCAGAACAAGAATGATCGGCCAGAAATTCGCCAAATTGACCAAAGCATTTAGGAGAGTGTCTCCCGTAAATAGACCGAAGATCAGCAAAACACCAACCAGGACAAAGATCAATCCCAAAGCAATCTTCATAGGATCATCCCCTGTTTATTGATTTATAGATCACAAATCCTCCACCTGCAATCAATACAACACCTATAACGGTTTTCCAGAAGATACCGCTGAAAATGTTCCAGGGAGTAAATGATCCTAAAAGAAGGGCTATCCCAAATACTATGAGAAGCGCCGCGATGATCAGTTTACTCTTGCTATCAGAGAATTCTTCCTTTTTTCCCTCTTCTATCGGCTTCCCCTCTTCATCCATTATCACGACGTTGTTCTCGCTATTGATAGGTGCCCTGGGTACTATAAACATACCAATTATGTATATAATCAATCCGGCACCACCTGCGAAGATCAGAGCAACAAACACCAGCCTTACAATCACCGGATCTACCCCCAGATACTCTGCTATCCCACCTGCGAGACCATCTATTACTTTGTCCTTTCTAGACTTGTATAACCTCTTCGTATCACTCACATAACCACCTCCATTAATGCTCAAGTAAGTAACCGTATAACTTTGATCTCATCCATTATAGTACGATCGATATTTTTCTAGCATAACCGGCTAGATCATTCACTAATCTTTAACAGAAAAGGGAATTAGCACTTACTTGTTCCAAAACGTCTCGCCGTTATCCTTACGGATTTGCCCGTTAAGTGAACCGCGCGACTGCAGAAATGGATGCGATTGGATGAGATAAGAGCACTTAATTACCTTTCAGCATAAATGATCAGCTTCATTCGAAGAAAACCGAGTTTTGGCAAATAAAAGAATGATGATACACTGTAGTTAAACGATTAACTAAACGTTTAACTGGCAAGCCAGAAGGGGTAGATTTAAATGGCGAACATGAAAGATGTTGCTAAGCGTGCAGGGGTATCGGTTGCGACAGTGTCAAATGTTATGTCTGGCAAAAAATACGTCAGCCCGGAGCTAAAGAGAGCTGTTCTGGAATCGATAGACGCTTTACAGTACAGACCGAGCAAAATAGCGAGAAGCCTCAAAATCAGAAAGTCCTTTCTCGTTGGTCTCTTGGTTCCAGATATAACAAACCCCTACTTCGCCGAGATTGCCAGGGGTGTAGAGAGCATAGCTCTCGAGCACGACTACCAGATGTTTCTTTGTAATAGTGATGGAAGAAGTTACAGAGAAGAAGAAACCTTGATTTCTTTTCTTGGACATGGAGTTGATGGTGTCATAAATGTGGCACCGAGAATGGATGAGGAGCTTCTAGCCGATCTCTCCAATGGAATGCCAATGGTAATCCTCGATAGGCACCTCAAAATAGAAAACCCGTTAATTGATGTAGTATACACGAATAACTTCAAGGGTTCCGCTCAACTGGCAAGGCACTTGCTGGACAAAGGCCACAAGAGATTTGCTTGTATATCTGGTCCTAAAGATGTTCCAAGCGCAATGAGGAGACTTCAAGGCTTTTGTAGCGAATTAGAAAAGGACGGTATTAAAGGCGAAAACCTGAAGATTTATTTCGGTGGTTTCAAGTACGAAGATGGTTTCAAGATAATGAAGCAATTCATTTTGAAGCTTAAAATAAGGCCTACAGCCGTTTTTGCTGGAAACGACATGATGGCGTGGGGAGCGATCGAGGCGGCAAAACAAAATGGTTTGAAAATTCCCGAAGATATCGCCATAGCCGGCTTCGACAATGTTCTGTATTCATCTCTGGTAATTCCGTCAATGACCACTGTCGATCAACCTAAGTTCGAAGCTGGACGGACAGCGATGAAACTGCTTCTAGAAAAGATCACTAAGAAGCAACATGGAGAATACGTCGACACAAGAAAAATTGAACTGGATTCACATCTTATTGTAAGAGAATCAACGCAAGTTTGACAAATCTTTGGAGGTGAAATGATGAAAACAAAAGGCATTCTTCACAACGATCTTTCGAGAGAAGTCGCGAGGCTTGGGCATGGTGACATGCTGGTAATAACGGATAGAGGTTTTCCCTTTCCAAGGCATGGGAACACTGTATGCATTGACGTGTCAGTCGGAAGAAATCTACCAAGATTCGTGGATGTCGTTAAAGTCGTTCTTGAAGAGCTCGAGATTGAAAAGGTAATCATTGCTGACGAGACCAGGTCAGTAAGCCCCGAGATCTATTCTCAGCTAAAGGAGATAGTCTCTAAAGTGAAAAACAAGGGCAACGACATTATCGAAGAGAACATTCCTCATCCGGAGTTCAAGGATCTCGTTTTGAATGGAAGTCTCCAGGGCAAAGAGGTAAAAGTCTTCGTTAAGACTGGGGAATTCACCCCATATGCAAACATAATCCTGGTTTCCGGAGTCGATTTCTAGATTTCGGCAAAAGGCTCAGTTCAAGTATCACGATTTCATCTGCGCCAAAAGAAAAAGAGGTGATTATGTGAAAAAAAACAGGGAAGTCCTGAGCAGCGTATTTAAAAAAGAAAAACCGATTATTGGAATGGTACATCTGCGTCCCCTTCCAGGATCACCGAGATACGATCCCGAAAAACTGGGCATGAAGGAAATTCTCAGAATTGCCGTTGAAGAAGCGAGAATTATGGAGGGATGTGGCGTTGATGGACTTCAAATTGAAAACATCTGGGACTTTCCATATCTCAAAGGGGAAAGGATCGGTCACGAGACTTCCGCTGCTCTGGCAGTCGCCACTCAAAGTGTGAGAGAAGCCGTCAATATACCTGTAGGTGTGAACTGCCATCTCAATGGAGGAAAGGCAGCACTCGCCGCCGCAGTTGCTGGTGGCGCAAAATGGATAAGAATCTTCGAATGGGTCAATGCGTATGTTTCTCACGCGGGTTTGACGGAAGGCATCGGGGCAGAGCTTTCCAGATACAGAAAACTTATAGGCGCAGAAGAGATTAAGTTCATGTGTGATGTGAATGTGAAACATGGGAGTCATTTCATTATTTCAGACAGAAGTGTTGAGGAACAGGCTCATGACGCCGAATCGGAAGGGGCAGAGATTCTAATCGTTACGGGATTTGAGACCGGGCAGGCACCTAACGCAGAAAAAGTAAAGAGTTTCAGTGAAGCTGTTAGCATTCCGGTGATGATCGGAAGTGGTTTGACAAAAGAAAACGCAGGTGAACTTCTTAAGTTTGCCGATGGAGCAATCGTCGGAAGCTACTTCAAGAGGGACAACAACTGGAAGAATCCCGTTGATCCAAACAACGTCAGAAGCTTTATGAAAACTGTTGAATCCCTTAGAGAGGCGGGTTACGATGATTGATTACGCATTTAACGGAGAGATTCTCTGCATGGGAAGCATGAACATGGATCTAGTGATGGTAATGGATAGACTTCCTGAGCCTGGAGAGACTGTTCTTACAGACAACTTCAGTACCTACCCGGGAGGAAAGGGAGGAAATCAAGCAGTTGCGGCGGCAATCAGTGGCGCGAGAGTTCAGATGTTTACGAAACTTGGTGGTGACGGATTCAGTGAAGAACTGATCCAGATGATGAAGGAAAAAGGGGTAGACACTTCCAGAATACTTAGGGATCCCGAAAGCACAGCGGGTATTGCAATGATAAGAGTTGACAAGAATGGGCAAAACTCGATTTCTTTTACCCCGGGTAGTAATGCGCGGCTTTCTCCTGAAGACGTGGAGGAAAACTCAGATCTCTTCAAACGAGGGCGTATTCTTTTGTTAACAATGGAAATAGCACAGGAGACAATCTTCAGGGCAATCAAACTGGCCCATGAAAATGGAATGTTTACGATCGTCGATCCCGCGCCTGCTCCTAGAAATGGGTTCCCCGATTCCATCGCGCCTTTGATCAATTTAATAAAGCCTAATGAATCCGAAGCGAGGATTCTGACAGGCATAGATGTCCACGACAGAGAATCTGCGCGGATTGCCCTCCAAAGACTAAGTTCAATGGGCTTCAATCTACCAATAATTACTCTTGGCGAAAAAGGCGTTGTTGGAGTTGATGGCAATGACTTCATGGACTTGAAGCCCTTTGACGTTCACTGTGTGGACACAACTGCGGCTGGAGATGTCTTTTCAGGGGCTTTGGCAGCTGCTTTATCGAAGGGTATGCATCTGAAGGAATCTCTAGAGTGGGCAAATGCAGCAGGAGCACTGAGCACTACAATCTCCGGTGCTCAAACTTCTATCCCTGCTCCGAAAAGCGTCGAGAAGTTACTAAGAAGGCAGGTGTAACAGGTGCCCGATATTGCGCTGAAACTGGAAGGAATATATAAATCTTTTGGTGGAATCCATGCTCTGAAGGATGTAAGCTTCGAGCTGAGCGAAGGTGAAGTACATGCGCTCCTTGGCGAAAACGGAGCTGGAAAATCTACACTGATAAAGATCCTGACCGGAGTTCATAAAATGGATTCGGGGACTATTCAGGTCCAAGGAAAAACAGTAACGATTGAAGACCCCGTAGACGCACGACACAAAGGAATAGGCGCAATATATCAAGAACTAAGTCTCGTGGACTCACTAACAGTCGCCGAGAATATATTCCTGGGTCACGAACCTATCACATCCTTCTTTGGAACTTTAAGAAAGAAAGAGCTCATTCGAAGGGCAGCGGAGTATCTATCTTCCTTCGGAATCGAAATAGATCCCAGCACTTTTGTCGGAGACCTCGGTCTTGGACAGAAAAGGATAGTGGAAATAATAAAAGCGCTATCGATAAACGCCAACATCCTTCTTCTCGATGAACCTACGACCGGTATGAGTAGAGTGGAAATCGATACTCTGTTTGAGATTATGGATGATCTGAAATTAAAAAAAGTGAACATGATCTACATCTCCCATCATCTTGATGAAGTCTTTAGAGTGTGTGACAGAGCCACCGTACTGAGAGACGGTCAAAACGCCGGAACCTTCGAAATTGATAAAGTGGATCTAAAGACGTTGGTAAAATCAATGCTTGGAAGAACCTTGAAAGAAGAGTTCCCGGTACGAGAGGGGAGACCATCCGAAGAAACAATATTGGAAATTGAAGAGTTCAAGACCGACAAGATGCTTGCTCCAGTCAGTTTTAGCCTGAAAAAAGGCGAGATCCTCGGTATAACGGGAATAATCGGTTCTGGAAAAAGCGAACTTGCCCTCGGTTTGTTCGGAGCAGACAGGGCTGTAAAGGGAAAGCTCTCAATTGCTGGCAAGGAAATGAGATTAAACTCGCCCGATGATGCAAAGAGACATGGTATCTCTTTCATTCCAGAGGATAGAAAGGAACAGGGCTTATTTCTTAGGCTCAATGTGGAACACAACATCTGTGTTGCAAACATCGATCTCGCCATTAAGAACGGAATAATCTCGAGCAAAAAGAAATCGGAAATTGCAAAGGAGACATCAGAAAAACTAAAAATAAGACCTTTAGACATAAAAATGGCAGTCCAGAATCTCTCTGGTGGAAACCAGCAGAAGGTTGTTATTGGAAAATGGCTTTGTGGTGAACCAGATATCTTGATACTTGATGAGCCGACTCGCGGAATTGACATCGGTGCAAAGACAGAGATCTATTCTCTGATCAACTACCTTGCCGATAGTGGTACAGGAATATTGATATTGTCATCTGAATTCCGGGAGATGAGTGCGATATGCGATCGAATCCTAGTGATAAGAAAAGGAACAGTTGTCGCCGAACTTGAAGGAAAAGATTCTTCTACAGAGCAGTTGTTGACACTGGCGCTTGGAGGTTAATGCACATGGAAAATGAGACTGAGAAAAATGACAGATCGGCGTTTGTTAGCAAATTCCTGAGATTGCTCAAGGGTGAATTAGGGCTGATCTTGATCCTTGTAGCATTAATGGTGGTTTTCTCATTGATGTCACCATATTTCTTCACTTCTAGAAACCTGCTGAACATTACCAGGCAGGTGTCGATAACTCTAATTGTCGCTATTGGTATGACCTTTGTAATACTCACAGGTGAGATAGATCTTTCTGTTGGTTCTTCTGCAGCATTAGTTGGAGTTGCAACTGCGGCGGTTCTTAATGCGACGGGCTCCATCTTCCTAGGCCTGATTGCGGGGTTGATACTTGGGGTCGGAATCGGGTTAGCAAATGGCGTTCTGACTGTTTACGGTCGAGTTCAGTCTTTCATAGTGACACTTGCTATGATGGGGATTGCGAGAGGAGCCGCGCTGGTTTGGACCGGAGGAAAGCCGATATCCAGATTGCCTGTAGATTTCGCGATAATGGGTGCTGGCTATCTCGGACCAGTACCGGTTTCAACGATAATAGCTGCCGGAGTCTTCATTCTCGCCTTCTTTGTTCTGAACAGAACAAAACACGGAGTGTACGTAAAGTCAATTGGAGCAAACAGGGAAGCAGCTAGGCTATCAGCAATACCAGTGAGGAAATACCGGGTTCTTGCCTTCGTCATTTCCGGTCTCATGAGTGCACTTGGTGGTATTCTCATAACTTCCAAGCTTCTTTCCGCTCAGCCAACTGCCGCCGAAGGACTTGAGATGAATGTAATAGCGGCTGTCATACTTGGGGGAGCATCTCTTTCCGGAGGTGTTGGTACAGTTCTGGGCACTCTCCTGGGTGCCATGGTAATAGGAGTTATCGATAATGGAATGAATCTCGTAGGAGTATCATCGTTCTTTCAACAAATAGTGAAAGGAGTAATAATACTCGTTGCCGTACTGGCAAAACGTAGTGATTAGGATTCTCTATCAAAAAAAGGAGGGGTAACATGAAACGAATGTTTCTGGTAGTTCTTATTATCGGATTGTTAGCGCTAACGGGCTTTGCTGCAAAAACCATCGGTTTTTCAGTCTCGACACTTGCAAATCCCTTTTTCGTAACTATGAAGGAAGGGGGAGAGGCAAAGGCAAGCGAACTGGGTTTGGAGATGATCGTTTTGGATGCTCAGGATAAGCCGGAAACTCAGTTTGCTCAGATTCAGGATCTCATAACGAGAAGAGTAGATGTGTTGATTATCAACCCCGTTGACTCTGACGCAATAGTCTCGGCAGTTCTTGAAGCAAACGCAGCCGGAATTCCGGTTATCACTGTGACAAGACCTTCAAACGGTGGAGTAGTGGAACAGCATCTAGACATCGATAACAAGGAAGCAGGTATGCTCGCCGCAGTAGCATTGGCAGAAGCACTTGGCGGAGAAGGAAAAGTAGCCATCCTTGAGGGGATACCCGGAGCACCGTCGGCAGTTGACAGACAGAAAGGTTTCATGGACGAACTTAAGAAGTACCCAGGTATCGAAGTAGTAGCATCACTGACAGCCAATTACTCAAGAGAAGAAGGTGCAAGAGTTACGGAAGACATTCTTCAAGGTAACCCGGTGCTGGACGGAATCTACGCACACAATGACGAGATGGCACTCGGCGCGGTTAGGGCAGTGATTGCTGCGGGAAGACTGGACGAAATAAAGATTGTCGGAATTGATGCCACAGATGATGCAATTGCAGCCATAAAAGCCGGTGAAATGGTTGCAACAGTTCAACAGCAGCCTTACCTACAGATGCAGATGGCAGTTATCGCGGCACAGAGAATCATCAACGGCGCAACTGTGGAACCTAAGGTAATAATTCCACTGAAACTTATAACTATCGACGTTCTCCAGTAATTAGCTGATCTACAGGGAGAGCAGCGTACGCTGCTCTCTTTTTTTGTGAGAGCATCACGAAGAAAATGAAGAGCCCACTCATCTGATTTCTCAAAATACTCGCTTGCGATGATCCAAAACTCTTCCATTTCGTTTCCAAGCTACTAAAGAAACAATAGAGATCCAGGAGACGACTTTTGAACAATGGCCCCCTTAATTTCAAGTTAACAATGCTGTTCAGCTATATCGAATCTTTGCTTTCAGAATACCACAAGGAGTATAATGTGACTGATTAGTCATATGACTTGTCGGTCACAAAGGAGATGTTAGAGTGCCAAAGGGAACTTTCTTCAACTTGTCGGAAACGAAGCGAAAACGAATTTTGGAAGCCGCCATAGATGAGTTTGCAGAGAATGGATATGAAAATTCAAGAGTCAACGAGATAGTCCGAAGATCTTCAATCCCGAAGGGTAGCTTCTACCAGTACTTCGAAAGCAAGTCTGATTTGTTCAGATATGTTCTGGACATTATCTACAAGAAAAAGATGGAGATTATGACGGGCATCGAAATCTCACACAGAGAGCTGAGTGTATTTGAAACATTAAAGGTAATGGTTGAAGCAGGAATAAAGATGGCCGAGGAAGATCCTCGGCTTTTGAAGATCAGTGACAGTCTCGTTGCAAACAAACCTTTGATGGATGAGGTTCTGATAGAGTATGCTCCATCAAGCGATGATTTAATTATTTCCTTGATTAGACGAGGAAAGAATAACGGTGAATTAGCTGATTGGGTGGATCCGGAGCTATCAGCGAAGTTGATTACTGCCTTCATGCTCTCACTGAGTGAAATGATAAGATCCAGCAACAATGGGAAGATTACTGACGAAACGAGGGAGAAGTACCTCTCTCTAATTAATCTTCTTGAATACGGTATGAAAAGGAGAGAAGACTATGATTCAGGTATGTGATCTTTACTATTCTTACGGGAAAGACGAAGAGTTCGCCGTAAATGGCATCTCTTTCGAAGTCAAGGAGGGAGAGATTTTCGGTTTTCTCGGTCCAAACGGGGCAGGTAAGTCGACGACTCAGAGAATATTAACGGGCCTCTTACCGGTCCAAAAGGGAAAAGTAAGGGTCATGAATGTCGATGTTTCTGCAACTACCCCTGACTTCTATAACAACATAGGCGTCTCCTTTGAAAATCCTAATCTTTATCTCAAGCTGACTGGTATCGAGAACCTTGAGTATTTTGCCAGTTTGTACGATGTACCGACAGAAGACCCAGTCCATTTGCTCGACATGGTCGGCCTTAAAGACGTCGCTAAAAAGAGGGTAGGAGAATACTCCAAAGGGATGCAACAAAGACTGGTCTTTGCTCGTTCTCTCATCAACAATCCGAAAGTCTTGTTTCTGGACGAACCTGTTTCCGGGCTAGACCCATCAACTTCCGCAGCAATAAAAGAATTAATCAAAGAGAAGAAGAAAGAGGGCACAACGATCTTTCTGACGACGCATAATATGCACATCGCCGATGAACTATGTGATAGGGTGGCATTCATTGTTTCTGGAAAGATTTCGCTCATTGACTCCCCGAGGAATCTAAAACTACAGCATGGTAGGAAACTGGTGGAAATTGAATACAGGAAAAATGGTTCTCTGAAGAGGGAAAGCCTTTCTCTTGTTTACGAAGCTGATCGGCAGAAGCTCAATTTCCTTCTTGACCACGAGGTGATTGAGACGATTCATTCTAAAGAAGCTACCCTTGAAGAGATCTTCATGAAAGTGACCGGAGAGGAGTTAGAAATATGAGACTCTTCACAAACATCTCTAAGGAAATAATACTAGGTTGGAGGAGTCACTTCTTCCTGCTCACCGTAATGCTGGCTGTGGCCTACTTCCTTTTGATGACATTTCTGATTCCCGAAGATCTTTCAACCAGCACACAGCTAATTCTTCTAACTGAAAGCGAGGAAATCGCGAGAGCGATCGAAGCCAGTGATCTTAATTCCAAATCGTCACTTTCATTTGTCAACAGTCGTGATGAGCTCTATGAATCGCTCAATAGAAGTTTCAATAGTGTTGGCGTAATTATGAGAGGCGATACAGCTTCCCCATCATTTGAGCTGGTTTTCCAGGGACATGAAGACACGAAAACCAGAGAGCTCGTGAAACTAGTGGTTGCCCATCTTCTAAATGGTTCAGATGATCAGCCGATTTCCAGCAACAGTGTTCAGTACCTTCAGGGAAAACAAGATGATGGACTCGATATCCCCTTTAACAAGTCTTTTCTTCCGATCTTCCTGATGTTTGAAGCCGTAATGATGGGTATGATAATGGTCTTTGCAATGGTATTCAGCGAAAAATCTCAGAAGACCCTCGACGCATTTGCGGTGACACCGGGAAGAGTCTGGGAATATCTGGGAGCCAAAGTGATCTTTCTCATGATTCTAGGGATAGTTTTCGCGATCATTCTCACGGCTCTTACGGTTGGTCTCCAAGCTAAGTACCTACAGCTTGTTTTGATTGTCTCAGTTGGGAGCTTCCTCTCGACATCTGTTTCTCTAATAGCTGCAAGTTTCTATGAGAACCTATCTCAGTCAATGGCCGCTATTCTAACGTTGACGGTAATTTTCTCATTACCGATACTTTCATATTACCTGGAAGGATTCTCTCCCTGGTATCTGAGAATACTTCCTACTTTTCCCATTCTCTTCTCGTTGCAAGGAGCTGTTTTTCCTCATCAGGGTTCAACAGATATTTCCTACATGATATTGGTAGCGGTCGAAGCGGTGCTGGCTTTTGTGATAGCCGTCAATCTCTACAAGCTTAGAATACGAAGGGTTAGGATGTGAGATCATGAGAATGAAGAGGATACTCAATGTTTTCAGAATAGACACCATCAACGGTGTTAGAGATAAGATGGTGATATACATACTCGTGGCCCCGATAATCTTCTCATTCTTTTTCAGAATCATAGCACCTGATTTTCAGAGTCTTTCTTTATCGTTCGTTACTCTGAAAGACCAGAAGGCCACTTTGGAAGCTCTTGAGAAGTTTGGTAGCGTCGAACCCGTCTCATCCGAAGCGGAAATGAAGGAAAGAGTCGGACGTTCTGATGACTCTGTGGCTATATACAAGAAAGGCGAATCATTTAATCTCTTTCTTCAGGGTAACGAATCGGAAGAAATAGAAGAGATTGCAAAGATCATCCTCACAGGACTTCAATCTGATACGATGAGGCATATCGATTTTAAAGAAAGCGATCAAGGAAGATTTGTCGCACCGGTAACAGTATTCGGATTCACTTTCGTTGTAATCATCTCCTTTGTTTTGGGAGGAATGGTAATAGGGTTTAATATCATCGAAGAAAAAGAATCAGGAGCAATGAGAGCTCTCATGGTAACACCAATAAAAAAGAGCGAACTCATTCTCGGAAGAAGCATCCTTGGGATTATCATTCCTTTGATTCACTCATTTCTGGCCGTTCTGATTCTCGACTTGCCCACTATGGATTATCTGAAACTAATAATAGTTACCATTTTAAGCTCAATTATCGGTATTGTCGTCGGTTTTCTCATCGGAGTAATCTCGTCTTCACAGATGAGCGGGATTGCAAACATGAAGGTAAGCGGCTGGTTACTCCTGATGCCTGTAATACTTGGCTTCATACTTCCCGAAAGACTACATTTCATATTCTTCTGGTCACCTACATACTGGTCATTTGTCGTACTCAAAGACATCGTAAATCGCAGCATTAACTGGTCAAGTTTCGCCATTCAGATTCTCTGGATATGTCTAACGACTGCCACATTATTCCTCTTGATGATGAGCAGAATCAAGAAGGGACTCCAGACTTACCTCAACTAAGGCGGGTAGCCCGCCTTTGTCTTAAACTGATAAATATTTTTATGGGGCAAAAAATTAAATCGATGCTGCCAGAATTCACTTGAACATCCTATAGGCGCTTCAGGAACGATCTGAGATGATTATTCTTCATCTAATGAAAACAGCAAAAGTCAATGCAGTTTCTCGCAAAATTCTTTCGTTTTTCACTCGTTCTTTTGGTCAGATGCGATGCAAGAATTAGGTCTGGTTTTAGCTATAATTTTAGAGAATAGGAGAAATTCCTTATCTTCTTAGTGCTTTGTTCGTAAGAAAACATCATATACGAGAGGTGAGAGAGATGATTGAAGGCAAGGAAGTCGCCTCTGCTGGTCAGCTAAGATATGGAATGGTAGGCGGTGGCGAGGGCTCGTTTATCGGTGACGTTCATAGAAAGGCAATAGCAATCGACGGCCTTGCAAAGCTTGTAGCCGGATGTTTTTCGATTTACTATGACGACACTGTAAGAACGGCCAAAAAGCTTGGAGTTTCTGATGATAGAGTTTACAAAGACTACAAAGAAATGGCGAGAAAAGAATCTGAGCGAGAAGATGGAATTGACTTCGTAAGTATCTGTACTCCAAATGTCACTCACTTCCCAATTGCTAAGGAATTTCTTGAAGCAAATATAAACGTCGTTTGTGAAAAGCCTCTTACAATCGACGAATCTGAGGCACGGGAACTTGCGGATTTGGCAAAAAAGAAGAATTTGCTTTTTGCCGTTGCATACGCTTATTCCGGTTATGCAATGGTAAAACACGCAAGGGAAATGATACAGAATGGAGCAATTGGTGAAATTCGGGTTGTCATGGGTGAGTACGCTCAGGACTGGCTGGCTACAAGACTGGAAGATACCGGCAACATGCAGGCAGCATGGAGAACGGATCCCTCACAGACCGGAAAATCGAACTGTGTCGGCGATATTGGAAGTCACATTGAAAATACAGTTTCCTACATCACGGGCCTCAAGCTCAAGTCGCTTTGTGCCAGTCTTGACTCGTTCGTCCCGGGCAGAACCCTGGATGATAACGCCGAGATCCTCGTTAGATTCAACAATGGGGCACGGGGTGTCTTCTGGGCTTCCCAGGTCGCTGTTGGTCATGACAATGGCCTTAAAGTCAGAATATTCGGAAGCAAGGGATCAATAGAGTGGGAACAGGAAAATCCAAACTACCTGAAGGTAGCATACGTTGGGGAACCGGTCCAGATTCTCTCAAGGGGTGGTGGATACATGCTGCCCAATGCTGCAAGCGTTTCTAGAATTCCGGCCGGACATCCAGAAGGATATTATGAAGCCTTTGCAAACATCTACCGGAATTTCGCAACAACTCTTATAAAGAAGAAGAGTGGAGAAGACATATCTGGAGCCGATTTTCCAACAGTCGAAGACGGCTTGGCAGGAGTGAGGTTTATCGGAAAGGCAGTTGAAAGCTCTCAGAAGGGGAGTATCTGGGTAGACATCTAGTCAGGAGGTTATGATATGGGAAATAGACCAGTCACATTGTTTACGGGGCAGTGGGCCGACCTCACTTTTGAGGAAATCTGCAAGAAAGCCAGTTCGTGGGGATATGATGGCCTTGAGATTGCCTGTTGGGGAGATCACATGGATCTCGAAAAGGCCGCGAAAGATCCAAATTATGTCGAAAAAAGGAAGGAGATTCTCGAAAAGTACAATCTGAAATGCTGGGCCCTCGGTGCCCATCTTATGGGGCAGTGTGTGGGAGATCTTTATGACGTAAGGCTCGATGGATTTGCTCCTGCCAGCTGTAAAGGTAATCCCGAAAAGATTCGAGCATGGGGAATAGAGCAGATGATGTACGCTCCTACAGCTGCAAAGAACATGGGCTGTTATACTGTAACAGGCTTCACAGGCTCTCCTGTATGGAAGTTCTGGTACTCGTTCCCCCAAACAACGGAGAAGATGGTTGAGGACGCCTATCGGGAAATCGTTGATCTCTGGACACCTATTTTTGAGAAGTTCGATGCTGAAGGCATTACATTCTCACTTGAAGTTCATCCCACCGAAATCGCCTTTGATTATTACACCGCAAAGAGGCTGTTAGAGGTATTCAATTACAGAAAGACGCTTGGATTCAATTTCGATCCAAGCCATCTCATCTGGCAGGGAGTAAAACCCCACCTCTTCGTAAGAGATTTCGCAGAAAGGATCTATCATGTACACATGAAGGATGCAGCAGTTACATTGGACGGAAGGGCAGGGATACTTGGATCAATGATGACCTTTGGTGACACTAGACGGGGATGGAACTTCAGGTCTCTCGGTCACGGCCACGTCAATTTTGAAGAAATCATCAGAGAGCTTAATAACATCGGTTACAGCGGTCCCCTTTCGGTGGAATGGGAAGACAGTGGAATGGAAAGAGAATTCGGTGCCAAGGAAGCGGCCGAGTTTGTCAGGAAAGTTGATTTCGAGCCTTCAAACATCGCTTTCGACGATGCAATGAAAAGCTGAGGAGTGAACTAATGGGTGAGGTCTTGATAGAGACCAAAGGGATTTCAAAGGAATTCTCAGGGGTTAGGGTTCTCGATAACATAGACATAGGAATAGAGAGGGGCGAGATTTTCGGGATCATAGGTGAAAATGGAGCCGGAAAGTCGACTCTCGTTAAGATCCTCAGCGGAATCTACACACCTACCGAAGGAAAGATCTTCTTCGAGGGCAAGGAAGTGGAGATCAAAGACCCTTTGCACGCGAAAATGATAGGAATCTCTATTATCCCTCAGGAATTCAACTTGATCAATGAGCTCAGTGTCTATGAGAACATCTTCCTAGGAAGTGAGATTACACGCAAGGGGTTCCTCAACACAAGAGAGATGAAGAGGCGAACCATTTCTCTTCTGGAGGAGTTGAAGAAATCAATCGATCCCGAAGAGAAGATTGAGAGGTTGAGCGTGGCCCAGAAGCAAATGGTTGAAATTGCGAAGGCCATAGCTTACGATTCAAAGCTCCTGATAATGGACGAACCGACGACTGTTCTTACTCTCAATGAAATTGAAATCCTCTTTGACCTCATGAGAAGTCTAAAGGAAAGAGGGGTTACCATCATCTACATCTCTCACAAACTGAAAGAAGTCAGAAAAATCTGTGATAGAGTGATGGTTCTAAGAGACGGCCAAATGATCAGTGTAAGTCAGACTGGTGAGGTTGATGAAGAAGAAATGGCAAAGAGAATGGTAGGACGCGAGCTGAGCCAGATCTTTCCAGATAAAGTTTCACCGTCTGACGAAGTTGTATTCGAAGTCGAGAACCTGACAATTAATGGTCTTCTAGAAAACATTTCCTTCGGACTTCGTGAAGGGGAAATTCTTGGCTTTGCCGGTCTAGTGGGTGCGGGAAGAACTGAACTAGCCGAAGCTATAATTGGTATCAGAAAGAGAGATTCAGGCAAGATCAGTATCAAAGGCAAACCGGTGGAAATCAAGTCACCCAACGATGCTGTGAAGAACAAGATTGCTTACCTTTCGGAAGATCGTCAGGGGAGTGGAATATTAACATCCTTCGATTTGATAAAGAATACAACGCTTATTTCGCTTCCGGCTTATTCTAAAATACTCATTAACAGTAAGAAAGAGCGGGAAAAGACGAAGAAGTATGTCGACAAATTCAATATCAGAGCAGCATCTCTCAAGACAAGACTGGAGTTTTTCAGTGGTGGAAACCAGCAGAAAGTCTCCCTCGCAAAATCCCTTGACCCGGAGCCCGAGATTTTCATTTTTGACGAACCCACCAGAGGAATAGATGTGAACGCTAAGAGAGAAATATACAGATTCATGAACGAACTGGTAAATGAGGGTGTGTCTTGTATTCTCATTTCCTCCGAGCTTGAAGAGATAATAGGAATGTGTAACAGAGTCGTCGTGATGAAAGAGGGAAGAATTACGGGAATCCTTGAAGGTGAACATATCAACGAGGAAGAGATCATGCTTCATGCCACGGGACTCAAGGGGGTTGCTTGAATGGCAGGTGAAAATGTAAAGAGACGCTTCGAATATGAAAGATTCGGCCCGTTAATAGCCCTTGCGATACTTTTCGTAGTATCCGCTATTGCCAGCCCGTACTTTCTTCAGACTCAAAACCTTTTGAATATCCTGAGACAGGTTTCCTATACAGGGATCATAGCTCTAGGAATGACTTTTGTGATTATTTCGGGAGGGATCGACCTTTCGGTTGGATCTATGGTCGCTCTTGTTGGTGGAGTTGTGATTCTTGCGCTAAACTGGCTTCTGACCGTATTTGGCGAGGGTGGAGAAGCATGGGCTATACTGTTCGCGCTGATAATTGGTTTGCTTTTTGGTGCAGGATTGGGCGCGTTGAACGGACTGATGGTAACAATTGGAAAGATCGCTCCCTTCATCGCAACACTCGGTACTATGGCCATTTTCAGATCAATGGCGCTGTATATAGGAAGCGCCGGCGTTTTTAGATCTGAAAGCAATCTCTTTCCCGATCTGGGAATGGGTAATGTCCTGGGCATTCCAAATCCTGTAGTTGTATTCATAAGTCTTGCAGTGATTTTTGCCATTATCCTCAATAAGACTCGTTATGGAAGATACCTTTGCGCCGTCGGCTCCAATCCAAAAGTTGCCAAGTATTCTGCCATCAAAGTGAACCTCACAAGGTTCATTTCATACGTTGCAGTAGGTATTACCGTTGGATTCTCCGCCGTCTTTCTCTCTGCGAGATTGAATTCAATGAGTTCCACGAATGGCGGCTTGAACTATGAACTTGATGCCATAGCCGCAGTCATTATCGGTGGAACGCCAATGACAGGTGGAGCGGGTTCGATATTCGGAACTGTTATCGGTGCCATCACACTCGGCATAATAAACAATATGCTTAATATGCTGGGGGTATCGCCATATCTTCAGGGTACAGTCAAAGGTGTGGTAATTATCGGTGCGGTACTAATACAGAGAAAGAGATCTCAATAACCCCAAGGGGGTCAAAGGAAACAGGAGGTGTTTCTTGTGAAAAAGGCATTTGTTCTTACAATCCTCGTAGTGTTCATTCTCTCGGCTTTTGCGATGGCTGCCGAGAAGATCAAGATTGGTGTTGCCATTCCAAGTGCGGACCATGGTTGGACAGGTGGAATCGTATGGTGGGCACAAAGAGCCATAAAGGACTGGAGTGAGAAGGATCCCGACATTGAGTTCTTCCTGGTGACGGCCGACTCACCTGCAAAACAGGTTGGAGACGTTGAAGACCTCATGGTAAAGGGCATCGACGCTCTGGTTATTCTTGCTCACGATTCGGAACCACTCACACCTGTTGTCGAGAAGGCCTATAACAGTGGTGTTTTTATCGTGTCAGTCGACAGAGGTTTGACGAAACCCGTTGAGAATGTCTACGTAGCCGGTGACAACCCGGGCCTTGGAAGAGTATCTGGCGAGTGGCTGGCTGAGGCTCTCAATTACAAAGGCGACATAGTTGTTCTGGAAGGCATCCCTTGCGTTATTAATAGCGAAAGAGTAGACGCATTCAACGAAGTAATGGCGAAGTATCCGGACATAAGAATTCTGGATTCACAGCCAGCTTACTGGGATACTGCACGTGGATTAGAGATCATGGAGAACTACCTTCAAAAGTATCCGAAAATCGACGCTGTTTGGGCACAGGACGATGATGTTCTTGTTGGAGTCCTTCAGGCATACAAGGAATCTGGAAGAAATGACATCAAGCTATTCCTCGGCGGCGCCGGATCTAAACAAATGATAAAGAAGATCATCGACAATGATCCTCTCGTGAAGGCAGACGTTACATATCCTCCATCAATGATAGCTACAGGAATTTCCATGGCGGTATTTGCACTGAGAGGTCAGCCCCTTGAAGGATTCTATCAGCAGCAGATCCCATCAAAAATAATCCTCGCTGCAGAGCTGATTACTGCTGAAAACGCCGAGCTTTACTACGAGCCTGATTCAATATTCTAAATTTTCACCTCACGAATCTAGACGCCCGGAGACCAAGGTCTCCGGGTTTTTTCAACTAAAAGCCTTACTAACTATCCAGAGTAATTAGAAAGGGAGTTTTTCTCCTCCCCATATCTCTTCTAAAAAATCGACTGCATAAACCTTCAGGCTCTTTGAGATGTCATAAGTACTAGACAAAAGAGGGGGCGATTTAATGAAGAGACTTGGAATGATTTTGCTTTTTGTTCTAGCAGTGACTTCAGCGTTTTCAAACGGTGTAGTAATCCCGCAGTTTCCTTTGGAACAGGATTCAGGGGGATTCGTGATGAATACCCACAACGTTCATATAACAGTCGAAGATGGAATTGCGACGGTAATAATTGAGGAGGAATTTGAGAACACATCAACCAGATTGCTGGAAGCTGTTTATCTGTTCCCAATTCCCTCTTCAGCTGTAATAAGTGATTTCACAATGAAGATCGGAGATCAGATTCTGAAGGGTGAAGTACTTCCAGCAGATGAAGCGAGGGAGATATACCAGGAGATAGTGGCGAAAATGAAGGACCCGGCATTGCTGGAGTACGTTGGGACTCAGCTTATCAGGATGAGTATCTATCCCTTTGAACCGGGCGAAAGAAGGCAATTCTTTATTGAATACAGCCAGCCACTGGAAATATCTTCTAATTCATACTCGATGATTTATCCTCTGAAGATCGACAGTTTTCTTTCGGCTCCCATAGGCTCAGTGAGTGTTAGAATTTCGGTTCCTCTTCAGATCGCCGAGGTTTATTCGCCGACCCATCCATTCGTGGAAACAACAGGAGTCAGCGGCAGGGAGTACGTCTTCATAGGAAATGATCTGATTCCCAATTCAGACGTCGCTCTGGTTCTCACTTCATCCGAAGATGAGATACCTTCCTCTCTGGCAACCCATTGGGATGAATCAACAAATGAAGGATATTTTCTCTTAACACTTATCCCTAGAATTAAGGAGGAAATCGTTATCCCCAAAGATGTCGTCTTCGTTCTCGATATTTCCGGTTCGATGTACGGAGAGAAGATTGAACAGGCTAAGCGCGCTTTAGAACAAGTACTTCAGATGCTAAGACCGGGGGACCGCTTTGCACTTGTTACCTTCGATGGAAGAGTGCACAACCTTACTGGAAGTCTTCTCGATGCTTCAGAAAAGGCTGAGTGGATAGAAAAGGTCAGAAGGATTCAGGCAGATGGAATGACAAATATCTACGACGCACTTCAAACAAGCATAGATATGTTCAGCAAATATGATACTGGTAGATTCAAGGCACTTCTGTTCCTGACTGACGGAGAGCCGACAGAAGGAATAACCGATATTGGAAGGATTATTAGCGATGCAACTCCCGAGGCAAGAGCCAGAAATGTTCATCTCTTCTCTTTTGGAGTAGGCACCGGGGTTGTTGCCGAACTGCTGGACCGACTTGTCCAGGAAAATGCCGGAAGAGTAAGTTATATTGTTGAAGGAGAAAGCATTGAAGCAAAAGTCACCGATCTTTACAGATCCATAGAGACACCTGCTCTGGAAAACGTGACTGTTTCCATAGAAAATCTCGATGTAAGGAAGACTCTTCCTGAAGGTCCATACTCTCTCTTTTCAGGGCAAGCTTTGAGGATATCGGGAATCTACTTTGATGAGGGAGATATGAGAGTGACAGTTGAAGGTACCAGAGGCGGTGAAAGGTACAGATATGAGTATCTCTTCAAAACTTCCAAGAGATCTGACAGCCCATTTATCGAGAGAATCTGGGCTCAGAAGAGAATTGCTCATCTTGCAAATCTTTACCGATATGATCCTTCCCTCACTGAAGCAGAGAAAGATGAGTTGAAGCTTGAAATTATCGCTCTCTCAAAAAAGTTCAACATCATAAACGAGTTTACTTCGTACCTGATCGCACCTGAAAGAGTTCAAACATACACGGCAGGAGACAGAGGAGGCCTGGGCGCTGCACCTCCTGCAGATTCGGTCATGGCAGCGAAATCCGTTGCGGAGATGGAGCAGGACCAGTTCGTTGAAGGTGGCTCTTCTGATTACACATTCGTTGATGGAATAGGCTTCACTCTTGAAGACGGGGTTTGGATCCAGGACGATGAAGAGGTAAACACTCTTGAATCGTTAAGTTTGGCTGCATACAGTGAAGCATACTTCGAGCTTGCCAACAGAAGCGAATGGGTGGCGAAAGTCTTTGCACTCGGTGATAGAATAAGGCTCATCTACGAAGGAGTTCTAATCCAAATCTCAGACGAGGGGATACAAACTCTGGATGAGTTGCTCGATGCTTTGGACAAGCAGTAATCTTCGCTGAGAAACCTCTTCGAGACACTTATTATTTGCAAAGGAAAAGGAACGCATGACAATCGCGTTCCTTTTCTTGCTCATCTCGCACTTATCGTGCGTTGAAGAATCATTAGCCAGAGAATCACGAACTTCTGTCAGAAACGGCTTATCAATCTCCAACTATCGGAGCAAACTCAAAATCGATCCAGTTGTCGCCGCCGGAAAGGGTCACTGTCTGGGCATCGTCAAGATCCGGCGTGCCTCCTGAATAGTTGAAATACCCAAGAAGATCTCCAGTGTCAATCGCTCCGTTTTCGTCCATATCCCTCCAAGCGAAGATCTTGACCTGAGAATTGCTTACGTCACTGAAATGGTAGGCACCTGAGTCAGATAGGCTGGTGCTGGCAATATTGGTTCCGGTTGACGGATTTCTCAAGAAGACTTTGAACTCTTGTGGCGAGGCAATCGAATCAAGCGCAGCTTCGGCATCTACGAGTCCCCACCCGTAATCGTCATCTCTCCCAGGAGATCCAAGATCTATGGCGGTGTTGTGCAGTACATTTCTAATGTCATCCGGATCAGTCAATCCGGCTCCCATTAGAAGAGCCACAAGGCCTGTGACATGTGGCGTAGCCATCGATGTTCCCTGCATGTACATGTAGGTGTTGCCCGAGGGAGTCCACCCGGTGCTGTATATTCCGTTTGGATCGGTGCCTGATCTCATATACCCTCCGGGTGCCACAACATCAAGCTCAGACCCATAACATGAGTAAGGAGATATCTTGATTGTACCTTCGTCTTCCCATATCGCTCCAACGGCAATAGTCTCTGGATAGCGAGCAGGATAGAGGATATTACCGTCTCCATTGTTGCCGGATGCTGCGACCATAACGACTCCATTTCTCGCCGCGTATTTCACAGCATCGTGAACGTCAGGACTGTCTACAGCTCCTCCTAAACTCATGTTAATTATCTTTGCTCCATGATCAACAGCATAGATTAGGCTTTTCATAAGTGCGGCAGCGTCCTTTATTCCTCTTATGGGTATTAGTGTGATTCCCAGTCCTCCCCAGGTAACGCCGGAGACACCCAGTGCGTTATTCGTGAGCGCAGCGATCGTCCCAACAACGTGAGTTCCGTGGCTGTCCTCAGACGCGAGAGGTTCTGAGACATTTGTGTTGTTGTCTATGAAGTTATAGCCAGATTCAAAGATTCCGGAGAGATCGGGGTGGCTAGTGCTGAATCCCGAGTCAATTACCGCTACTACCACGCTCCTAGATCCAACCGTGTAATCCCAAGCTTGAGGTAAATTCATGACAGGGTAGTTCCACTGAACGGGGTATGAGGGATCGTTCGGGGTGGTACTAAGTGCGTAGAACAGGCTGTTCTTCGACACCTGAACAACTCCCGGGAGTCTTTTCAATTCCTCCTCGCTTGCTGTTGTTCTAACGTGCAGGTACTTTAGTTCACCATAATAGTCCTCTATTCTTTCTATTACATCGACCGACGCGATAGAGGCACTACTGAATGAGGATTCAGCTTCTTTGAATGATTCCACCTTTAGAAGATATTCGTTTTCTATGAATTCAGGTCTGTCATACGTGGTTCTTATCTCAGTATTGGAGAGTATCTCTATCTTATTTAGGTCCGCAGTCTTTATGTTCCCCGTGTACGGAGTAACGGTTCCAAAGATATTCTTTGTCGTGGTCTCAGCATTATAGTATGCAATCACGTTCTTGGGAGAGTTGACATTAACAACTACAGGGTTTGCTTCTCCCATGTTTGCTCCGTTAATAACCCAGTGTGAAAAGGAGTAACCGACTCTTACTGGAGCAGTGAAATTCTTTACGGTTCCAGCTACATACCAACCTGCGCCGTCAATTGTTCCGCCTGCAGGGTTTGTTCCCGTTGTCACCTTGTACTCTACCTTCATCTCTGCGGTATAGGTCATATCTGAGTTCAAGGTAATTGTTCTTGGATTGTTAGTATTGGTATCGCTCCAGCGTAAAAAGGTGAAACGCGTGTCTGTTCCCGTTACTTGACCAGATTTATCTTTCTCTTGAGGGGAAGTAACTGCGATGGCTATTGAAGTGCCGCTATTGAGAATCACTGTCTTCGGCGAAGTGTAGTTAGTGCCACCTATGCTGATGTTCAATCCGGTTTCCGGAGATGTAGTTACCGTAAGAGTGTATTGTGTTTCTTGCTCGGCAAAGACTGCCGTGACATGATAGGGTTTATCGACAAACAACTCTAGAGGACGTGCACTTCCAACATCTTGGCCATTTACATACCAATGGCTGAAGTTGTAAGAGCCAGTATCACCGCTGAAGTCGAATAGCCAATCTGTGCCCCCTTCTGTCCAAAAATTCGCAACTCCAGAGACTTCTGATGGTGAGGAATCAACAGTGATGCGATACTCAGTATCCATGTTTGCGGTGTATGTTATATCTGAGTTCACCGTTATGTTTCTGGGGTTCGAGGTGTTTCCATCATTCCAGTCATCGAATACGTATCTCGAATCTATTCCCGAGAGCCATGGGGATATGTCTTTCTCCTGAGGAGTAATCGCGGCGATTTGCTTTGTTGTTCCACTGTTGACAATCATCCCTTTTGGAGAAGTGAATGGAACACCGTCTATTTCAATGTCCAGCGCCAGGTCTGGCGAGGTAGTGACCGTCAAATTGCAGGGAATCTGATCTGCTATGTAGACTGCAACGATATGCTTCGGAGCGTCAATAATTATGTTCAGAGGATTTGAAGAGCCAGAATTCACTCCATTTACCATCCAATGGCTAAAAGAGAAGCCAGCTCTAACCGGTGCAGTGAAGCTCTTGCTAGTAGTAGAAATACTCCAGCCTGTTCCAGGAACCATTCCCCCTGCTGGATCGGTTGAGGTAGTCACTTTGTATTCAACGAGCATTTCTCCCGTGTAAGTCATGTTTGAGCTGAGCGTTACAGTTCTTGGATTTACCGTACTTGAATCGTTCCACTGGATGAAAGTGAATCGAGTATCTGGTCCTATCA